>Ga0070741_10000216_pt1 | contig 220449 bp, 205 predicted proteins | sample Coa_R1_4_FD_66440 | JGI IMG/M metagenome (GOLD analysis project Ga0070741, IMG submission 66440) | Surface soil microbial communities from Centralia Pennsylvania, which are recovering from an underground coalmine fire - Coalmine... | ecosystem: Environmental > Terrestrial > Soil >...
TAGGAGTCTGGACCGTGTTTCAGTTCCAGTGTGGCCGTGCGCCCTCTCAGGCCGGCTACCGATCATCGCCTTGGTGAGCCGTTACCTCACCAACTAGCTAATCAGCCGCGACCCCCTCCTTAAGCAGATTGCTCTTTTGATCCCCGGTTTCTCATACCAAGGATGTTATGCGGTGTTAGCCCCGGTTTCCCGAGGTTATCCCCCACTCAAGGGCAGGTTAGTCACGTGTTACTCACCCGTACGCCACTATACTCGCGGAGTTGCCCCCGCTTTCCCGTTCGACTTGCATGTGTTAGGCACGCCGCCAGCGTTGATTCTGAGCCAGGATCAAACTCTCGTTTGAAACCTGATGTCTGCCGACGGAAGTAGGCAGACCGCCGATAAGCAGTTTCGAGTTTCTAGTTTCAAGCTTCCGGAAGGAAACCTGAGCCGCAAAACTCAAACCTGCCCTCGACTCGCCACACGCGCTCGAAAGGCGGTGGCTTATCTTGTGAGATCACTCGAACTTGCGCCCGAGTCTTTCATCTCACGACTGGCACGTTCAACCTAGTTGTCAAAGACCGAATCGCCTTCCGCCTGAGCGGCGCGCCTTCAGTCCAGACCGGATTCTATCTCTGAGCGATCGCGGACAAGAGTGTCCGCGCCACACAGGTTCGAATCCGGCTGTCCTCGAAACCTTTAAAACATATCGCGTGCTGCAGAACAGTGTCAACCCGCTGAAACCACAGGATTTCCACCTGATTTTCACAGCTGGGGAGCTTACCACCAAAGGCCGCGGACAGGAGTCCGCGCCACCATGGGAGCTCTTTTTGAGCGCAGCGTAACGCGATCTTCCGCTTAAAAGGGCTACGCTGTTTTCGGCGCAGGCCGAAGCGGAAGAGTTCAAACTTGAGAAAAGATCACTTGGAGGTTATTGCGACGAACGCTTAAACCCTTCGAGGAGCCTTGTCCCCGAATCCAAACCCCGTGGCCGGGGTCAATTTCAGAGGTTATTTTCTCTGTTTACTTTTAGATGCCAGACCTACGCTCGAGATTCAATATTCGACAACTGTCTGGCCGCCACGTACTGCTCTCGAGGTTCTATTTTTATAGCACCCGTAGCTGGATTGCGCAAGGGGAGTATCGAAAAAGTTAATCCAACCCACCGAAATGGGAACGGCAGCGGAAACCGGAATTGCAGCAACAAACCTATTTCCTGAACTCAAGCGTGATCGCCCGGGCGTTCTTTTTTCCAAGATTCATCAGAGTGTGTGCTGGACCGGCAGGGATCCATTTGACCTCGCCGGCCTTCATTTCGATCGGGGTGCTGGTCTGGCCGACGGGAGATGTTCTGAGCTCCAAATCGGTTATAGCCACCAGCAACTGCGGTCCGGGATGGCGGTGTTTGGGAAGCATCGCTCCGGGCTGGAGCTGCACATCGGACACTCGTACGTCGTCCTTGATGAAGAGCACATCCTGGGTCCCGTTGGACAGGATGTCGAGCCCTCGTCCCTGGTCCCACCTGGATTCGGGTACGTCTCGGTTCTTCTCGTCCTGCAACAATTCCACGGTTATATTGCGGAAGGGCACGTCAACCGGGACTTTGACGAGATGAGCAAAGTTGCCGGGCGTGAAGTTGGTTTGCCCGTCCTTGAGCTTCAACATAACTGGCGGCTTTCCGGCAACATCGTTTTCCAACTGGCAGTCGCCCAGTGTCACGTAAACGTAATCGTGACTGTGCCGGTGCAGAAGCGTCGCCTGGTGCGGGGGAACTTCCACCTGAAACACGCGGACATATTCGTTCTGCAGGACCTGGTGATGGTGCGGCTCGGCCGTGATATCCACGTCACCTGCACTCTGCGCGAACACGGACATCGACAGAAACAACGTCGCGCAAAACACGCTCGATCGGTTCATGGCCGGGATTCTAGCATTGGCGGGCGCCCGGGATGGGGTTGCAGAGCAGCCGACGAGAACATGCACCTGAGCTGAACGTGAAGCACGATTTTGACTAGACTAGGAGCGTGGCCGACATAGGCAAGATACTGATCTTCTTTGGTGGACTGTTGCTCGTGGTTGGGGTGCTGTTCGTACTCCTCGGCCGCACGCACCTTCCCATCGGCCGGCTCCCCGGTGACATCCTCTATCGCGGCAAAAACACGACCTTCTACTTTCCACTCACGACCTCCATCATCATCAGCGTCGTGCTCTCGATTCTCCTATACGTGATCAGCAGGTTCAGAAGGTAAAGACCACAATTCACCACACAGGGCACACGCGGAGTAGTAAAACGAAGTCCTTCTGCTGCCGACGATGGTGGAGCGACGGGCGTCCCCGTCTTCCCAACCCTGCTACGGAAAGGTCAGAGCGGGAAATGCGTCCTTCACCCCGCTTCGGAATGACAACTCTCAATGTCTGTCCGCAGCTCTCACTGAGCACCCGCCACCGAGGTCACGACGTCATACAGAATTCGGGGGCCGCGATGCAGTTCTTCGACGCGGATGCGTTCGTCGTTGCCGTGTTCGGTGCTTCCTTCCTCGTCGGTTGCCGTGTAAGGCGAGAAGCCGTAGCAGTTAATGCCCAAGGGCCGGTATCGCTGGTTTTCTGTGTACCCACTTGTGAGACGCGGTACGACGGGCGTTTCCGGAAAGTAGTACTTCGAGACTTGTTGGATCGCCTGATACAAAGCCGTATCGGTGGGAGACGAGTTTGCGACCCTGAATTCGGGATTCAAAGGGTCGACGGTAACATTGGGATCGTCCACCACCCGACGAATGGCTTTCAGGAAATCTTGCGGATCTTCTCCGGGAAGCAGACGCACATCGAGGTTTGCCCAAGCTTCGGGAGGAATGACATTGGTCTGCTCCGACCCGCCAAGCATGGTCAGGGAGATTGTGTTTCGCAAGAGGTAGTTCAGCGACTCGTCTCGCCCGACTTCTTCCTGGAATTTCTTGTCCTGCAAAGCCTGGCGGATATGCAGAAATTTCTTCTGCCGCGCAGGCGGCTCGTACGGGGCCATGTCGTGCAGAAACTCCTCAACCACGGGCAGAACCTTGAACGGCGGCTGGTAAGCAGTGATTTTCTCTAACGCTTGCACCAGACGATTGGGGGCTGAATCCTCGATCGGCCTAGATCCATGGCCAGGGCGGCCGTGGGCGACAACGTGCAGCCAAAACGTCGTCTTCTCTCCGACGTCAACGCTGACGTACTTGACCTTTCCGTTCTCCAGCAGGTTCTCGCCACCTTCGTTGATGAGAAACTCGGCGTTGCCGAGCAGATCTCGCTTGTTGGCGATGAACCAATCTGTACCGGTGCCGCCCGCCTCCTCATCGCTGACCGCGAGGAAAATCACATCACGATCCAGGGCCACCTTCTCGCGCTTCAACATGACCATGACCACGAGCTGCGCCAACCCCTCATTCTTCATGTCCTGGGCACCGCGGCCGTAAAGCGCTCCATCCAGGGTGGCGCCCCCGAATGGCAGTACCTTCCAGTGAGAGGGTTCGCTGGTCACGACATCCATGTGGTTAAGGAGAACGATGGGCCGCTTGGGATTGGCGGTGGTATGTGGCAAACGTGCCCAGAGATCGGCCCGTCCAGGCTGATATTCGAAGACCTGATTCTCGATTCCTTCTTCGTCCAGGATGCGCTTGAAAAAAGATGCGGCCCGCATTTCGTTGCCGGGAGGATTGGTGGTGTCGATGCGCAGGTAGGCCTGCATCCAGTCGACAGCCATATCCGAGTACTGCTTCAGGCGATCGGGCGGAATAGCATCGCTGGCTCGCTTCAAGCCTTTTACGGCGATATTCGGGATTGACCGGCAAAACGCGTAGCTGGCCAGCAAAAACAGGAAAACAACAGCTATCCGCCCTGCGGAAACTGCTGATTTCGACATTCCGCCTCCCATTGTGCAAACCCGCAGTTTTTATATCAGGTTTGCCAAAATTACCTCTGCCGCTGTACTTCCGTGCTCTGAGCTGGCCGGCCGGAGGTAAAATCGTCTTATGCCTCAATGAGTTACCTGACTTGATCGCCAGGTGTGGTTTGGCATCAGAACTGATAGACACTCTGGTTGGGCGCGGCTGGTAGCTGCGCCACTGTTTCCAGGATTTAGGCAGGCGTGGCGTCAGCGCTGCCGGCAAGTACAAGTGCTTGTCACATTCTTAGTAGGGGACGCAATTAAATCAGAACACGCTCTCAGGCGTGCTGGTGGAGCCCCGGCTCCCCAACTCGGAGGAAGTTGAAAATGAATAACCGCACAGTTGTTGCTCTGCTTCTGGCTGGCGCGTTGTCGCTCCCGGCCTTCGCGCAGCAGAACAATTCCAACACTCAAAACCAGTCGGCGACCCAGGCCGCGCCGGCCTCTTCCGACCAGTCGAGCACGAGCACTGGCGCGAGCGGCAAGCCGGCTCTGCAGCCCATGACGCACGAGGGCTTCTGGGGTCACCTCAACCCGTTTGCCCGCAAGAAATATGTGCAGCGGCAGACCCAGCCGATCCGCGACCGCGTGAACGAGCTGGACGAGCTCACCGCGACCAACACCAAGATGATCAAGGATGTCGATTCGCGCGCGCAGCAGGGAATCCAGCTCGCTTCGGCAAAGGCCAATGAAGCCGATCAGCACGCCATCGACGCCGGCAACCGTGCCCAGCAGGCGCAGAACACCGCCCAGCAGGCCACCACTCGCCTGACCACGGTCGAACAGGTAGTCGGCAACATCGACCAGTACAAGGCTGCCACGCAGACGGAAATCCGCTTCCGCCCCGGCCAGAGCGTACTGAGCAAGAAGGCGAAGGAAGCTCTCGATGATATGGCTACTCCGCTGAAGGGTCAGCGCGGCTACATCGTCGAAGTGCAGGGCTTCTCCTCGGGCAAGGGTCAGTCTGCCATCCAGAACTCACAGAAAATGGCCGACTCGGTTGTACGCTATCTCGTGCTCAACCATGAAATCCCGGTTTACCGGATCTATGTGGTGGGTATGGGGAACGCGCCAGTCGCCACTGCCGCCGATCAACAGGGCGCAAAAGCAAAGCGCATCAGCGGTGGCCGTGTCGAAGTCAGCTTGCTGAAGAACGACCTCGAGCAGCTTGCTTCGAACTCGGGCAGCGCGGCGAACGCGGGCAGCGCATCGGCACCGAGCAGCAGCCCGGCACCGGTCAGCAACGCTCCGGCCGCTCCGGCGCAGCCCCAGCAACAACAGCAGGCGCCTCAGGCGCCGGCACAGCCTCAGGCCACCCAGCCCCAGGCTCAGCCGCAGCAGTAATCAGTTAACAGGGCGAAATTCTTCGCCTCCCGAGCCCCTCGGAAACGAGGGGCTTTTTTATTGCGCCGCCCTCGAAGCTGGAGAAGAGAACTCGGCCATGCGGAGGTCCAGAACGCGCCGCCGCTTCCTGATGTCACGCGATGAGGGCGGTCTGCGCCACCGCTCGAGCTCCCTCCAATTCGAGGAGCTTGCGCTTGAGATCTAGCCCGCCTCCGTAACCGCACAACGTTCCATCCGACGCGATCACACGATGGCAGGGCACGATAATCGCCACCGGATTTCGGTTATTCGCTAAACCGACGGCTCGGAAGCCCCGCGGACGCTTCACCAACCGCGCAACTTCTGCATAGCTTCTCGTTTCGCCGTAAGGAATGGCGAGCAACGCGTTCCAACAAGCGAGCTGGAAAGGCGTCCCGCGCAAATCGAGCGGAATAGTGAACTGGCGACGCTTGCCGGCAAAATATTCGGAAATCTGGCGCTCGCATTCGCTCACCAGCTTCGCTTGTTCCGCGGTGGGCGGATCCACCGATCTTTCAGCCTCAGTTCGCTGAGGGAATTCAAGTTTGACCAGACCGCGTTCCGAGACAGCGATGACAAGCTTCCCGACCGGAGAATCGACCTCGGTGCAGTAGAGCGGTTCCATAACGGCAGTCGAGAATAGCACTGTAAGGATCCTGACGAAACCTATACGAGCCCTGGCAGCGTTGAGTCCTTTGTTGCCTGGAATATTTCTGATACCTTCTCTGTTCTTCCGACAAGGCGAGGGCCTTTGACCAGATCCACGCTGCGAAAAGCCGGGCTGTTCTTTTTCGTTTGGGTGATGTTCTCCTACTGCACTGGTGGGCCATTCGGCCTCGAGGACATGGTCACCACCTCGGGCCCAGGGATGACGCTGATCTTTCTCCTGGTGGTCCCCTTTTTCTGGTCGATACCCGTGTCTTTAGTCTCGGCCGAACTCACGACCGCCATGCCGGTCGAAGGAGGCTTTTATCGCTGGGTGCGGGCCGGCTTCGGGGATCTTTGGGGATTCCTTGCCGGCTGGTGGAACTGGACCGCGGCGTTCCTGCTGGGGGCCGTCTATGCGGTGCAATTTGCAGATTATCTCGGCTTCTACTTTCCCGGACTCGTTGGCTGGCGCCATCACGCGGTCTCGCTGATCGTCGTGGTACTGATCGCCTGGATCAACGTTCGCGGCATCAACGCTGTGGGCAAGTTCGCCACCGCGCTCGAACTGTTCATCCTCATGCCCGTCCTTGTACTCACGGTGATGGGCTTGGCGAAATGGCACCACAATCCTTTTGTTCCCTGGATCCCACCACATCAGCCGCGATTCAATGTGTTCGGGATCGGGCTGGCGCTGGCGCTCTGGTTGTATTCAGGGTATGAACAGTGCTCCTCGGTGGCCGAGGAAGTGGAGAACCCGCAGCGGAGCTATCCGCGGGCGCTGGCGATTGTCGTGCCAATGTCGATTGCAGTTTATTTTTTTCCGACCTTTGCTTCGCTGGCTGCGCTGGGCAACTGGCAGGTGTGGCATACGCGGTACTTCTCGGATGCGGCGGCACTCGTGGGAGGGCCATGGTTGGGCGGGTGGATGACGGTTGCCGCGGTGATCACCAACATAGCGCTGCTCAACGCGACGGTGCTGACCTCGACGCGAATGCCGTTTGCCATGGCCGAGGACGGCTATCTGCCTCCGGTTCTGACACAGCAGCACAAACGCTATCGCACGCCCTGGATTGCGATCGTGGTGTCGTCTGTGATTTACGCGGCGTTAGCGGTAATGACGCTAACGCAACTGATCAGCATCTATAGCTGGCTGCGTATCGCAACCACGATCCTGACTGTGCTCGCGGCCTGGCAGCTGCGCAGGAAACGGCCAGAGATGCGGCGTCCGTTCGTGATTCCGGGCGGACGTTTGGGGCTGATCTACGCCGTCGCCGCGCCGGTGCTTATGAGCGCAGTCGCGCTGCTGGGAAGCGACCGCTATGGGACGATCGGAGGCATTGTGGGACTTGCAGTCGGGCCAGTTGCATATTTGGCGTTCCGCCGCCAGCGTACAGGGGCGGTGGGCACTGAAGCGTAACCATCAAGATTGTATCGGCGTGAACCGGCGGTCGCGAGAGGCAGGCTTAGGTTGTGCCAGCCACTTGATACAGGAATTCGACGAACGAGAGTACCGCACCATCCATTCCTTGGACGTTTGCGTTCTTTGATTCAATTACGTAGTACTCATCCGGCGCGTGCGCGCCATCACCATGGCCCAAGCCGAAATGGCCGGCCGCGAGACGTAACGGCTCGTCCGTGAACACGTAGCCAGGCCAAGACCCGGCACTACGCGGCAACACGATTGGGTCGATCCCGTGCTGCTTATAGACCGCGGTCTGCGTGCGAATGAGAGCGGCGTCCGGAGAAGTGCTATTCGGGTCGTAGCCGCCTGTCATGTTCACTTCGATGTCGGCAAAGCCGCGTTTGGCGAGGTGAGCCTTCAAGGCAGCCAGAGCTTCTGCGGCCTTCATGTCGGGCACAAGACGCATGTCGAGTTTTGCAACCGCCCGGTGGGGAAGAATAGTTTTCCCACCCGGACCGGTGTAGCCACCGACCAGACCCTCAATGTTGACGGTAGGACGCGACATCAACATCTCCAGTGCTTGCTCCCATGTTGCGTCATTGACCCAATGCTCGACGCCCATTTGCTTCTTGGCCACCGCTTCGTTCAATCTTCCCGCTGCGGCAGCGATCATGGCTTTTTCAGATTGCGAAACTGGACGAGCCTTGTCGGCGAAGCCTTCGATGGCAGGCTGGTTACCATCGGAAGAGACAAGGGTTGCAAGCGCTTCGACGAGATGCCAAGCCGGGCTATCCACCCGCGCCTTGTTGCTGGAGTGAATGTCGTGTTTTGGACCTCGTCCCCAGCGCTCTCCGCTGGAAACCAGTTCAAGTTCTACAACGCCTTTGGCGCCGAGCGTCATCGTGACCGTTCCATCGAGCTCTTGTTCGGCGGATGGCATGAAAATCCCAAGGCATGGCCGAAGTGCAGCCATGACCTCGTCGCGACGGACAATCTGAGGGAAATGCGGCGATCCGATTTCTTCTTCGCCTTCCGCGACCAAAACCAGATTGACGGGGAGCTTGCGACCGGCTGCGCGAATCGCATGCAACGCGGCAAGGAAGGATGACTCTGGACCCTTCTGGTTCACCGCTCCGCGTCCGACCAGAACCGTTCCGACTTGGGGTTTCTCGACCAATGCAGCGGCAAATGGAGGTGAAGACCACTCCGCGGGATCGGCTTGCTTCACGTCGTACATGAAATACAGACCCAAAGTCTTCGGAGCTCCGGCGTCAAGCTTGGCGAAGATTCCAGGCTGGCCGTCGGTCGGGATCTTCGTGACTTGAGTGAAGCCGGCATCACGAAAGAGGCGCATTGTCAGGTCGCAACCTTCGCTCACGCCTCGGTTCTCAGCGGCGATCGAGGGTTGCTTGATCCATTCCTGCAATCGCGCGACAGCCTCATCATGGTGTTTCTCGATTTGGGCCCGGACCGCGTTGAGGTCACCGATGTCTGCACGCAAGCCATATGGAAAAGCTGCGGCGGCCGCGCCGGCTACTGCGCCCTGAAGAAAAGTTCGTCGGTTCATGACCCGAGAGGATAAAGGCAAGCCCGGGGTTCGTCCACCGGAGAGTCGGCGAGGCTTGCGGATGGTCGGTGTGGCGACAGAGACCCGTAGGTGGGCTAGGCGAACGCGGACTTGAACAAGTGCCAGGCGGATGTCCTGAGAATAGAATCAGCTCACCATGTCACAACCCCCTTCAGACGTTCTCGCATTCGCGGCTGTTCTCCTCATTGGCTATCCCGTCGCTGATTACTTCGTGGTAGAGAAAGTGAAGCGATCGGCACAACCGAGGAAAGGCTTTTACGCCTGGGTCCTCGGGTCTGAGTGGCTTCTGACCATTGCTCTTATTGGATTGCTCTCACGACATGGAGTGACACTATCTGACCTCGGAGAAGCGATAGGTCGCCCAATCGTTACGGTTACGTTCATCGTCGCGGGAGTAATTCTCGTTGCCGTTCTCGCTACATACAACCGTAAGCAAATTGCGCAGCTCTCACCGGAACGCTTGTCCAAGGTATTGCTTCGCGCCGGCCCGCTTGTTCCACGATCGGGAGTAGAACGAGGATTGCTGGTACTGGTGGCGTTAACCGCCGGGTTTTGCGAAGAGGTCTTGTATCGGGGATGGCTGTGGCGGTTCTTTGGCGATCTGACTGGGAAGGTATGGATTGCGGTGGTGCTGTCAGCCATCGCTTTCGGACTGGGTCATGCCTACCAAGGGCGGGCTGGAATCATCAGCACCGGGATTGTCGGGTTGTTGTTCTCGGTGCCAGTCTTGCTTACAAAAAGTCTGGTGCCGGTACAGATTATGCACGCCGGATTCGACCTTGTGAACGGCCTGGTTCTCAGCAAAGCGGCGGAACCTGTTGCAGTGGCGCGTGCACAACAGAGCAGTTATTGAGAACGGGCCACTACGCCCAGGCTGGCAACTCTGCAACGGTCTGCGTTTCGGCGCTCGGGAACTTCCTCTGGATGAGTTCGCGCTGGAAAACCTTGTAACCCAGCCGAGTGAATCTCACCACGCCACGGACTTCCTCTTCCAGAAAGTTATTGTTCCGCAACTCAGCGATGGCCTCGCGCAGTGCAACGCAAGCCATGGTCTCTGATGGGATGTGAAGAAACTGACGAGGATTGCTCTCGTACAGTCGCGCAAGTTCAAGCAGAAGATCGGCCGGGATAGAAGTGGCGAGCATGTGTAGCTCCAGTGTCGCGATCTTATTTGGTACGACGCGGGCTGTGATGGCTCATCCGTGCCATCCGGAGGGTTACCGTCGACCATCGTCTGTTAGGCATCGGGCCAGCAGTCCGTCAGGGAGTGAGGAAGGGCAGGCGCTCCGGGGTAGGCCGGGGCGCCCGCATGATCAAACAGCGAATTTCAGTCTTTCGGCAACGTGATCTTGACCACCTGTCCTATGCCGACCGGAGGAGGACCGAATCCCCAGTTGGACACGTAGAGATTGCCGTCGGGACCAAACGTCATGGCCGTTGGCAGGTTAAGGCCTGTGGCAATTTCGGTGTACTTATGCTTGCCATCGATGCGGAGGACCTTGCCCGTGCCGGGCGTGGGGAAGGGATTTCCGGTGGTGTTTTCCAGCACGTAGATGCGGTGCTTGCTATCGATAGCGAGTCCGAGGATCGTGGAAAAATCAATGGCGATAGTGGTGATTTCCCCGTTGCGTGTGATCTTCAGGACCTTCGAACTTGCGCCCTGAATGGGGAAGCGCTCCAGGTTACCAACGAAGAAGTTCTCTCGGTCGGAAACGATGGCGGTGGGAACGATGTGTCCCTGGCTACGGGAAATATCCGAAATCCGGCGAATGCGACCGTCCGTGGTAATGGCATCGAGTTCGCCATGGTTCGGTTCGACTGCATAGAGGACGCCGCCTGCCGCGACCATGCTGTACCAGGTGCCATCGGGTTCGAAATCGCCGGGCTCGGGATTCGCTACCGGGTGAGACTTCTGGAAGGCGCTCAGATTGGCCACTTGCGACCAGGCGCCGTCAGAGTTGACGCGAATGACGGTATTGTTCGTGTCCTTCAGACCGTGGGAGCACCCGGCGCCGGCGATGATCGCGTAGAGCTTTCCGTCGATAAAGGCGAGGTCGGCGACACCGCTTACCAAATGGCCCAAGGCTTCATTCGTCTGGCTGGAGGGTAGGCCATCCACCAGCGTTGATACGGCGCCGTTGGGAGCCACCTTGGAAATGCGTGCCGTGAAGCCGCCCGTATAGGGGCCGGCCCCATTAGCCTGGTCGCAAAGACCAATCGTTGAAAGGCTACCCGCGGCGCCGCCTTCGGCGACGTAGAGATAGCCGTCGGGACCGAACTTCAACCCGCGCGGGTTGTTGAATCCTTGAGCAAACACTGAGACGTTCGACGACTGCGACCATGCTAGGCATCCGAACAACAGCATGGCGAAGACACAGGTGGCTTTCACAGAAGAGGAGATTTTGCTCATAGACGTGCTCCTTGGAAAAGGGTGAGAACGGGGCCGAGCGAACGTTTCGTTTTCAGGCCTGGATGGAGCCCCTAGGGATGGTGCGAGAGTCTCCGCCTTTATGCAGAGCAAGTCAATGCGAAAGTTTTTGCACAGCGGTGTGGACGGGAGACGAGCCTTTCGGGGTAGGACGAAGAAGTGTTCTTAGATGAACTGTTCTTAGATGAATGACGCTTAACTTATTGGCTCGGGCGAGAGCTCTCGGGCTGATCGGAGGTTGTTTTCTCGGGCCGGCATGTTGGACACGGCTCGAAGCGGTGCCTCAGCCGTTTCCACCACGGCCACTGTTGTTTCTCGGACTCGTGCTTATATTGAAGCCACCGCGATTCAGACAGCTTCTTTCTAACCTCCGGATCGCTGACTCCCATACTGCCCCCTGGCACACCGATTCAGCAGCATAGCACCATCCGGCCGTCTGGAATACCTCACCGCGGCTGTCGCCGATCTCGTGACGATTGACGTTCCCCGGCGCCCATAGGTTGGGGATTAGCTCACCCAGTCGAGAAACTTGTAGTACATCCCCGCGAGAGGCAGGAACCAGGGCTTGCCGTTGTACAAGCCAAGGGGCGCGCCGGGAAACGGGATGGCGGAGTACGGGTTGTCGTCGTTGCCCGTGCAAATGAACTCAGCGATCTTTTGCCCGAGGTAAGTCGCCATCGCGACGCCGTGGCCGGCATATCCCAGCGAATAGTAGATGCCGTCCATCCTTCCTGCGTGCGGCATGATGTCGAAGGCGAAATCCAGGGTTCCGCCCCAGACATATTCCACCTGCGTGTTGCGCAGCTGGGGATAAACCTCGATCATTCCACGCCGCAGGATTTCGGCACTCTGGCGGATGGAATGCTCGGTCTCGGGGAAGAAGGCAGCGCGGCCTCCGAAAAGCATCCGCCGGTCGGGAGTGAGCCGGTAATAGTACAAGTAGTTCTTGGAATCGTAGATCATTCGATCGCGAGGGTTGAGTTCATGGGCGAGCGCCTCGGGAAGCACTTTGGTCACGATGATGTAGGATCCGATCGGAATGATCTTCTTCTGCAGCGCCGGTGTTGTATTTCCGGTGTAGCCGCTGGTGGCGATCATGATGTCACGGGCAAACAGAGTTCCTCGCGAGGTAATCAGCGTCCATCCGGCTGCGCCATTCCTGGCAGCGCGTTCGATCCTGGTCACACGCGCGCTTTCGAATATCTTTGCACCGGCTTTCAGTGCGGCGCGACCGAGTCCCGCGACATAGCGCGCCGGATTCAGTCCGGCGCTGACCTCATCCACCATGCCGCCGTAGTAAACGTCGGACCCTATCTCCGTGCGCAGGTCGCTACGCGGCACGATGCGCAGCTTGTGGTTGAATTCGCGCTGAATAGTTTCGACTTGCCGCGCGTAATCGTCGAAGTGCTTCTGTTTGCAAGCGACTTCGAGGTGGCCGGAGCGAGCAAAATTGCAGTCTATGTGCTCGTCGCGTACGATCTGCTCGACCAGATCGATCGACTGAAGCGAGGCGGCATACATCGACTGGGTACGCTCGCGCCCGTACATCGAGATCAGCTTGTTGACTCCGAGTTTCAGGCCGGTCAAGACCATGCCGCCGTTGCGGGAACTGGCACCCCAGCCGATGGTCGCGGCGTCAAAAACTGCGACGTTGACGCCGCGTTGCGCGAGGGTGCGCGCTGCGGACAACCCGGTGAAGCCGGCGCCGACGATGGCGACATCGACAGCCTCGGGCAAACTGACGGCCAGGTTCGTTCTTGGCATGTCAACGGTGCCAAGCCAGTAGTTACGTTCCTTGATTTGTTTCGCAGTAACCGGCTGCGTGCTCATCGGTCGAATTGTACCGGAGTGACTTCTGTGCCTTGAAGGCGGGTTGTTGCATCAATAAACTTGAGGGGTTATGCACGCCGGCCACAATCACAGGAGTTTTGGCACGCCATCGCGAGTGTTGAAGGTCTCGTCGGCGGTGACCGTCGCCTACGTCGTTCTGCTGGTTGTCGCGGGCATTCGCGGACACTCCCTGGCGCTGCTCTCCGAGGCAGGCCACAACTTGTCGGACTTGTTGGCCCTCATCCTTTCGCTGGGCGCGGTCTATCTCCAGGGACGTCCAGCAAGCTCTACTAAGACCTACGGATATCATCGCGCGGGCGTGCTGGCGGCGCTGGTGAACTCTGCTTCCCTGGTGCTGGTGTCCTTTTTTATCTTTTACGAGGCGTTCCGGCGGCTGCAATCGCCGCAGGAAATTCACGCCGGACTGATGATCTGGGTTGCCGCGACCGGCGTGGTGATGAACGGCGTTATCGCCATTCTTCTTTGGCGGACAAGCCAAGACGTCAACATCCGTAGTGCGCTGCTGCATGAAGTTGGGGACACGCTTTCTACCGCGGCGGTGATCGTTGGCGGCGTAGCCATCTGGTTCACCGGTCAGTACTGGATCGACTCCGCGCTGTCATTTGGGATCGGCGCGCTGATTCTTTGGTCGGCGTTCAGTATTGTTCGCGAGACCCTGAACATACTGCTCGAGGGTACCCCCAGCGGCGTAAAGCTCGAACGGGTCGAGGAAGCAATCCGCTCCATTGATGGCGTGAACGATGTTCACGACCTGCACGTGTGGTGCATTGGGTCCGAAACGCGCGCGTTATCTTGTCACATCGCGATTGCCGACATCCCGCCGTCGGTCAGCGAACGAATCCTGCGGGACGTGAAAGAACGTCTGTTGCAGGATTTCAGAATTGACCACACTACCATCCAATTCGAGCACGTTGAATGCGAAGTGGCACATGGGTGCGTCATTCAAGTCGCGGAAACAGCCGAAGAGCATCATCACCACTGATCCAGTCTGTAGATCGTAAGCGCTGTCTCATACCTTTGCCCCATGCTCCTTGGCATAGATTTCTTTCACACGCTCGATGGTATCGGCCTCGTCGGGTGATTTGTCGGGCCGCAGGCGAACGATTCGAGGAAAGCGCAGGGCGTAACCGCTGTCATGGCGGTCGGACCTCATCATGTTGTTAAAGGCGACTTCCACGACAATCTTTGGTTCCACCTCCAGCCGCAAACCGTGATCACGCAGGGTGTGCTCGAGGAACCATTTAGTCATATCCGCGATCTCAACGTCGGTGAGACCCGAATATGCCTTTCCAATGTTGACCAAGCGATCTCCGTCACGAACGGCAAAGGTGTAATCACTGAGCACGCCAATGCGCTTGCCGTGACCATACTCGACCGCGGTCACGACAACATCGAGGGTCGCCAACTCGCGTTTCATCTTGAGCCAGGATTTGCCGCGCCGGCCCGGTGTATAAACCGACTCGACATCCTTGATCATCAACCCTTCGTTGCCGCGCGATTGGGCAGCGGCGAATAGCTCCTCGAGTTCGTCCGGTGTAGAAGCGCAGGCAACCGGCGAGCGAATGATATGTGCAGCAATAGGCTGTTCATCAGGCTCGAATGCGAGTTGCCCCTGGCCCTTGCGCGATCCGCCTTGTTTGCGCTTTGCAGCAACCATCTGATCCAGGAGGGCCGCACGTTGCCGCAGCGGGCGATCGGTGACCAGTTCTCCGCGCGCATAGAGTAGGTCAAAGACCAAGTACGCCACGGGCGCAGTGCGCATGATCTCGTCGCTTACTTTCTTCCGGCCCAGCCGCTGCTGGAGCACACTAAACGGACGCGCCCTGTTCTGCTCGTAGTCCCAGGCGAGAATCTCGCCATCGAGAATGACGTCGTCCTCGAACCCAGTGAGCGCGTCAATCAGCTCGGGAAAAGACTCGGTAATCTCGTCGCGTGTACGGGAAAAAATCTTGAGTTCACTACCGGAACAATGCGCCTGAGCGCGGATTCCATCGTACTTGTCTTCGACCTGTGCGCTGGAGAAGTAGCTGAGGGCTTCTTCCGGCGATTCGGCGGGGCTCGCCAGCATGAACCCGAGCGGATGAAACAGGCGCATGCGCGCTTCGTCAAGCTTGCTTTCCGCCGCCAGACGAATAGTCTGAGCGATGTCGCCGAGGAGCATGTTGGCGCGTTGCACTTCGGCCGGGGTTGTTCCATAGGCGTGCGCGACAGCTTCCTCGACCAGGCTTTCCTTGAGACCGATACGAAGATCGCCGGTCATGATCTTCAGCAGGTACTTAGCTTCTAGCGGGGTGGCCCGGTGAAGCAGTTCCCGCACGATACCGCGCTTCGCTGCCGGACCTCGCGCCTGCGCAATTTGCCGGAATGTTTCCTCGACCTCAACCAAGGTAAGCCGATCTTCTTCCGCCGGCGGACGCATTTCAAACACTGCTCCAGCCACCGCCCCGAGGTCGCCGTATTTCCGGTACGCTGCGGAAAGCTCTGCATCCGTTTTGCGGGAGATTTCCTCGACGAGGCGCCACAGCAGCGTTCCGCCGACTTGCAGGGTTGTTTCTTCCCATACGGGGAACGGGCGGCCCGAGAAAAAAACGCCTGCAAGCGCCGCATCATCGGGCGAGAGCGACTTGAGATAGTCGGCAACGATGGCGCGCTTCTCCAGCTTCTTGGTGGTCGCACCGACTCGCTCGGCCGCTTCTTCGAACCCCTGCATAGCTCTACGATGCTACTAGAACAGTTTCGTTACCTGGGTCGTGATGGGCGAGCAGCGCGGACCGGCCTGCAACGAAAGCGGCGGAAGGGAGCGTCGGTGCGACTCGGTACAATGCCAAAGTGACGTCGTCGTATCGCGGCCGTATTGCTCCGTCGCCGACCGGACTGCTGCATCTTGGCCACGCGCGCACCTTCTGGATCGCCTACCAGCGCGCGCTCGGGCGCGACGGGACACTCGTATTCCGTAACGAAGACCTTGACCCTCAGCGCTGCCGCCGCGAATTTGTCAATGCAATGTTCGAGGATCTGCTCTGGCTGGGAATTCGCTGGACGGAAGGACCTGATGCGGGAGGCCCGTACTCGCCCTATTCGCAGAGCGAGTCCCGTGAGTTCTACTTGCGGGCGTGGCGCGAACTTCGCAACAAGAACCTCATCTATCCCTGTACGTGCTCGCGCAAGGAACTGGCACAGGCGGCGTCGGCGCCGAATGACCTCGACGACGAACCCATCTATCCCGGCCGTTGTCGCGGTCGCATGGACGGGCCGTCGTTTGGATCTCCCGCAGGCGTGAATTGGCGGTTCCGCGTGCCCGAGCACGAAACCATCTCCTTCGATGATGCACATTTGGGACGCCAGGAATTTGTTGCGGGAAAGGATTTCGGTGATTTTGTAATCTGGCGCCGGGACGACGTCCCTGCGTATCAACTGGCCGTGGTCGTGGATGATGCGCGGATGCGCATCACCGAAGTGGTACGCGGCTCCGACTTACTGAAATCTACCGCGCGCCAGCTACTCCTGTATCGCGCGCTCGGACTATCAGCACCGGCCTTTTATCATTGCGACCTGGTTCGCGATGCGACGGGTCAGCGTTTAGCAAAACGGCATGACTCGCTCAGCTTGCGTACCCTTCGTGAGAGTGGGAAGAGCCCGACCGAGGTTCAGGCCATGTTCAGCTTAAGTGCCTCCGTCAGTGACACAGACCGAGGGTGGGATTAGACGGCCTGCGCCGCGGTGGGCGAATGGTTTTCGGCGCGCGCGGCTTGCAAATCAGCATGCAGCGCATCGAGCACGGTCATCGGCATTTCCGAGCCCCAGGAGTCGAGTTCCTCGACATCCCAGTTGCCGTTGAGGCGAACGTAGTCGCCGGCAAGGTCCTCGGGGAACGCTAAACGGTATTCGCCTTCGCGTAACAGCACATCCCCGATCTGACGCCCCGTATTGAAGTCGTAAACACGCCGGCTGGAACTTCCACCCTCGTTGGTCAAACCGAGCAGCACTTCGCCGTGTTCCGGATAATCGGTGCGATAGATCCAGGCTTGGGTCGCGTCGGCCTTGGGACGGTGCCGCCGCTTGGAGGAGACGGGGACTGCCAATTTTTCTTCAGGAGCTTCGCTGGCGGGATCGAAGTAGAGAATCCGCTGGCAGGAGTCGCAGATGATTACTCGCTCGCCGCCGCGTACCTCGTTATACGTTTGGGGACGAAGCATTACCTGGCAAGCCATGCACTTCTGGCCGCGAACTTCCGACAGCCCAGTCTTACGGAGTTTGACGACGCGATCATAGTGTTGCAACAGGTCCGGCGAAATACCGCTGCGGTACTGGTCGCGTTTAGCCTTCCATTCGGCGAGTTCTTTCTCGTCCTCCGCTGTCCGCCGGCGTGCTTCCTCTTTTTCTTTTTCGATCTCAGCCGTCTCGGCCTTCAAATCTGCTTCCGCCGCCTTCACCTGCTTCTCGCGGCTCTCGGCATTGACCATCAGCTCAAGAATCTTGTCTTCCGTGCCGCGGATCTCCTGGTTGGAAAAGTCGATTTCGTGCTGCAGGGCGCGGTACTGGTCGTTGGTTTTGACGTCCAGCATCTGGTCGCGGTACTTGGAGATTTTCTGCTGCAGATCCTGGATGCTCGATTCATATTTGCGCCGGGCAGCATCGTCGGCTTTGACGGCGGTTTTCGCCTTATCGAGAACTGCTTTCGTGCCCGCGAGTTGTTCTTCGATGGCCGATACGCGTTTGGGCAGCGCGGCTATTTCCTCGTTGAGGCGCAGGATTTCACGATCGGCTTTCTGGAGTTCGAGAAGGTTCTGTAATTCTGGCTGCATCGTGGGATTTGGCTCGATTTTAGCACGTTTGCCGCACCTCGCCCTTACCCCGCCCACCGTGATCCAGGTCACAGACACGTGTGCGGCAGCAGGATGGAATGGAAGTCGAGGAAAGTGACCACCCAAGCGAGGCAACTATGTCCGACTTCAACCTTGAGGCCATGCGCCAAAGCATTGTGGACGGCGCTCCCGACACCGCCGTTGCGCTCGCGCAAGAGGCGCTGGCAAACGGAATGGCTCCGCTGGACGCCATCAACCACGGTTTTGTCGCGGGTATGCACGCGGTCGGTGAAGAGTTTGCCCACGGGAGGATGTTCCTGCCCGACATGATGGCCTCGGCTGAAGCGATGCGCGCTGCCATGGCAGTCCTCGAGCCCGAGCTCAAACGTCTCGGCACGGAGCGGCCAATGGCCGGTGTAGTTGTTCTCGGCACCACCAAGGGCGACATCCATGAGATAGGCAAGACCCTGGTAGGGACACTCCTGACTGCGCACGGCTTTCGCGTGCATGATCTCGGCGTGGATGTTTCTGGAGAGAAATTCGCCGCAAAGGCCCAGGAACTCGGCGCCGATATCGTTGGCGTGTCGGCGCTTCTGACTACCACCATGAGAAATCAGAAGACAGTGGTGGATGCGATCGCGCATGCCGGACTCCGGCCACAGGTGAAGGTCATCGTCGGCGGTGCGCCGGTTACGCGGCAATGGGCGGAGCAGATCGGCGCCGACGGCTATGCCAAGGATGCGATGAGCGCGGTTGCCCTGGCCCGGGACCTCATGGACGCGAAGAACCGCACCACTGTGGAGACAGTATGAGGCCGCATCTTCGGCTGCTTGAGGAATCGCTGATCGGGCGCATTCTCGACGAAGCTTTCCAACTGCTCGACAATCCGGGTGTTCGCGTTGCCTCGTATGTCTACAGGCTTCTGGAATCGGCAGGCGTACGCGTTGAAGACGGCATCGCGCATATTCCTGCGGATCTCGCCTGGCAGGCACTCGCGTCAGCACCGCGAGAGTTCTACCTATATGACCGGCTGGGACGCGCCGCGGTGCACTATGGTGGGGACAACGTCCATTACGACCCGGGGTCCTCTTGCCTCAACATTCTTGATCCGGAAACGAAACAGGCGCGGCCCGCATGTGCGGCCGACCTGGTACGGCTGGTGCAGGTCAGCGAAAACATTCCGCAGTATGCCGCGCAGTCGACGGCCCTGGTGTGCAGCGATGTTCCCTCGGAAATAGGAGATTGGTACCGCCTCCTGCTGGTGCTGTGGCATTCCGATAAACCGGTAGTGACGGGCGCTTTCTCCGGACCGAGCCTGCAAACCATGCTGGACCTGCTAGGTGAGGAGTGCGGCGGGCGCAATAATCTCCGCCAAAAGCCTCGCGCGATTTTCGACGTTTGCCCGTCGCCTCCGTTGAATTGGTCAGAGTTTGCGTCGCACAACATTGTCGACCTGGCTCGCGCTGGAGTTCCCGCCGAAATCGTTTCCATGCCTCTGGCGGGCGCGACGGCTCCGGTAACTCTGGTTGGGTCGGTGGTGCAACACGCGGCAGAATGCATCAGTGGAATCACACTTCACCAGCTTGCGAACCCCGGAGCACCCATCGTATGGGGCGGGGCTCCCGCCATCTTTGACATGCGAACCGGGACAACTCCCATGGGCGCCATCGAAACCGCCATGCTCGATCTTGCTTGCTCCCAGGTCGGAAAGTACCTTGGACTACCGACGCACGCGTACCTGGTCGCAAGCGACGGGCAGCAGATCGACGCGCAAGCCGGCATGGAGAGCAGCATTTCGGCGGTGCTAGGGGCGCTGGCTGGGATCAACATGATTTCCGGTGCCGGGATGCTGGACATTCTGTCGTGCCACAGCGTCGAGAAACTCGTGATTGATGCCGAAGCAATTGCGTCCGCCCAGCGCCTGGTTGACGGCGTGAGCGGCCGCTACGAATCCCTGGCTACGGCGATGTTCGCGCAAACAGGACTGACAGGCGACTTCCTGAAATTGAAGGAGACACGGGCCTTGTTCCGGGCAGAGCAGCACTTTCCGTCGAGCGTAATTGAACGAGGAGCTTTCCGCGATACGGCGCCGAGGGACATCTTCGAGCGGGCTCGCGAGCGAGTTCAAGAACTGCTTACGTCGTACGCGCGGCCTGCCATGGCACCTGACCGCGAACAGGCCCTGCTCGATTTTGCCCATGCCCACGCCGGCGCGGCCGGATTGGCCGATTTGCCCGGACTCACCGCGGAAGAAGCCCAAATGACGTGGGAAATCTAGTTTGACGCTCGTGAACCGGACCGACGTTGATTGTTCCGCCGCGCGCATCCACTCCCTCATCGGTGTAAACTTTTTCCCTGCTGTCACCCAGCTCGTTTGTACGGAGAAGCTTTTGAAAAGAGTCCTGATTCTGCTCCTCGTCGCATGCCTATCGTCCATTGCTCAAACAGCTTCAGAAAAGAAACCGCTCACGATCCAAGCCATGGTTGCTGAGGGCGGGCTGACCGGGCGCGGGCCTGAAAATCTCCAGTGGAGTCCCGACGGCAAGCTGCTCTCTTACGTCCTCCGCGACGACACGGGCGCACACGGGCAACTGTGGTCGATCAACCCCGAAACCGGCGAGAAGAAAGTGCTGGTCAGCGAAGCCAAGCTCGCAACGCTCTCTCCTGACGTCACGAAGATCAAGAACGAGATCGAAAAGGAACGGATCCTGCGGTATTCGGTGGCCGCTTACCAGTGGACACCGGACTCCAAGCACATCCTGTTCGATTCGCTCGGTCAACTCTGGCTCTACAACCTCGAGAGCGGTACTGCTGTCCAGTTCACGTCAGCCCCCGAGCCAAGTGGCGACCCGAAGTTCGCGCCCAACGGACAAGCCGTTGCTTACCTTCGCAAGCACAATCTGTACGTCAGGCCAATGAAGGGGGACAGCGAAAAGCAGCTAACCAGCGACACGGACGAAAACATTCTGAACGGGGAAGTCGACTGGTTGTACGAGGAAGAACTATCTGTTCGGTCCAACTACTTCTGGTCGCCCGACAGCAGCACGATCGTCTACTTGCAAATGGATGAAACACACGTCCCGACGTATCCGATCACTGACTTCGCTCCGGTCACAGCGCAAGTGCAGAACGAGAAATATCCCAAGCCGGGCGATCCGAATCCAGCGGTGCGCCTTGGGGTCGTGAGTGCCAAAGGCGGGAAGACAAAGTGGATCAGCGTCACAGACGATAAAGACATTTACATTCCGCGATTCGGTTGGGTACGCGACGGCGTGGTGTGGGCCGAAGTACTCAATCGCACGCAGGACAGAATGGACCTGTACTTCATCGATGCCAAATCTGGGCACCTGCACAAAATGCTGACCGAAGCCGTCCCTGACGCCTGGGTTCCCGTAACAGACGACTTCCAGGTGTTGAAGTCGAACGATCGTTTCACCTGGTCGAGTTGGCGCGACGGACACCTGCACGTGTACCTGTATAGCTTCGACAAGCAGAATCCGCTGGCCAGCGACGCGAAACTTGAACGCCAACTCACGAAGGGCGACTTCGAAACTTTGGGCATCGAAGGTGTAGATGATGGCGCTGGAGTGGTTTATGTTTCGGCAAACGAGGGCGATCCGCGCCAAGAGCACGTCTACTCCGTGAAATTTGACGGCTCAGGATGGCAGAAGGTCTCGAAGGAGCCGGGCGTTCACAAGGTCACCTTTTCGCCGAATGCGAAATATTACGTCGATGCGCATTCGGCCTCGCTGACGCCCACCGTGCGATCGGTCTGCCCCGGAGCAGGCGGTGCCTGTCACGATCTGTGGCAGCCTCGCAGTATCGCCGAATACAACCTGGTTGCGCCAAAGGACCTGGAGTTCAAAGCGGAAGACGGCAACACGCTATACGGACAGCTACTGTTGCCTGAGAATGCTTCGGGACAGGTTCCGCTGGTTGTGTACATCTATGGTGGGCCCGCGGCTCAGTTGGTAGTGAATCAGTGGAGCGCGGGCGTGACCGATCCGTTCAACGAGCTTCTCGCGCAGCGCGGGATAGCGATTTTTTCCGTCGACAACCGTGGCACTCCGCATCGCGGACGGAAGTTCGAGGCAGCCATTCGCCACGAATTTGGCGAGGTCGAGTTGAAAGATCAGCTCACCGCGCTCAACCAGTTGTTCTCGCAATATCCCATGCTCGACAAGAACCGCACCTGCATCTGGGGCTGGAGCAATGGCGGATCGATGACGCTGTACTCGTTGCTGCACAGTGAGGTGTTCCATTGCGGCATCTCGGGCGCGCCGGTTACCGACTGGCATTTGTACGATTCTGCCTACACAGAACGCTATCTGGGACTACCCAAGCAGAATCCGAAGCCGTATGACAACTCGCTGCCCTCGGCGGCTGCGAATCTGAAAGCCTCGCTGTTGCTGATTCACGGGACAAGCGACGACAACGTGCACGTTCAAAACAGCATTCAGATGATCGATTCGCTGATCAACAATAACAAGCAGTTTGGGCTGATGATCTATCCGGGTAAAACGCACGGCGTGACCGGCAATCAGCGGCTGCACCTGTATGAAATGATGTTGAACTTCTTCGAGGAGAATCTGAAAGGAAGTAGATAAGGGAGAGAGCAGGCTGAATGGCTTCGGCGAGAAAGACCTCATGCACCGGACGACGCTAGGCGATTTTGAACTGAGCATTTTTTCCGACGGCGAATACTACCTCGACGGCGGCACATTCTTCGGCATCATCCCGCGTGTGATGTGGGAGAGGCGCATGAAGCCTGATGAGCATAACCGGCTACGCGCAGGGCTGAACTCCGTGCTGGTACGCACCGGTAGACACAATGTGCTCATTGAAACCGGAATCGGCAACAAACTTTCGGAAAAGATGGTGAAGATTTACAGGCAGCCTGCCGAACTACTCGAGAACCTGAGCAGGGGCGGCATTGCTCCCGAAGACATCGATGTCGTAATCAACACCCATTTGCACTTCGATCACTGCGGGTGGAATACGATCCGGCGCGGCGAGAGCGTCGTCCCTACATTCCCCAGGGCGAAATACTACGTGCAGAGCGGGGAATGGCAGCATGGCCGCCAGCAGTTGGAGCGAGACCGCATCTCGTATATCAGCGACAACTACGATCCCTTGATTGAAAGCGGGCAGATGCAGTTGCTGCACGGCGATCAGGAACTGCTGCCCGGCATTTCCGTGAAAGTGTTTCCCGGGCACACCGCGCACATGCAGGCGGTCATTCTGAGAAGTGGTGGCAGGACGGCCTGCTACATCTCCGATCTGATTCCCACGCGCGCTCACATCGACCTGGCGTGGGGCATGTCGTTCGACCTGTTTCCGCTGGAGACGATCGAGAGCAAGAAGCGTTACTACGGCAATTCCATTCCGGAGAAGTGGCTGACGATTTTCACCCATGACCCACATGTGCCTTGGGCGTACATTGAGCGTGATCCGGAAGGGAAACTGGTTGCGCAGGCTATCGGCGTATAGCTAGGTACATACCTGGGCGAAAACTAGCCTGGCGGATTGCTGCGCGACTGGGCCTTGCTCCCCTTCGCCGCTGCGCGATTCTGAAAGCCTTCACTTTCTCCATAGGTGCGCCGCAAGATGCTGGTCAGAGATTTACCGCTGCTTCTCTCGCGCCGTGCGCAAGAGGTGCCGCAGAGCCTTCCAATTCAGGATCGCTACGATCAGAATTACGGCCGCCAACCAAACCCACCACGGCGTATGGTGGAACGCCTGTACCAACAGTAGAACCGCCACTACGAAAACCGCGCCGTACACCCTGAGCGTTTTTGGGTCCACGTGCGAGGCGATCTCCTATGAGGGCTGTTCGAGCATTTCTGGGGCATGCAGGCGGGCGCTGAAAAATTCATTCACCCGGGCGAGTATGTCGTGCTCGGTCCTGGCTTCGTAGATGAGCTTGCGCAGGTGCGCTCCACCGGGAACACCGTGGGTGAACCAGGATGCGAATTGCTTCATTTTGCCGGCAGCGCCGGGCATCTGTTCTTCGATCAGCATCTGGAAGTAGGTGCGGATCATGTCGTAACGGTCGGATTCGGTAGGCTCGTCGTAGACGCCTTGGCTGAGGTACTGCTCGATCTGCCGGAAGATCCATGGATTCGAGGCCGCTGTTCGGCCGATCATGACCGCATCGCACCGGGTCTGTGCCACCATGGCGCAAGCATCCGCGGGGTTGCGTATGTCGCCGTTCCCGATGACCGGGATGTGAACCGCATCTTTGATGGCTGCAATCCACTCCCAGCGTGCATTGCCGCTGTATCCCTGCTCGCGTGTCCGGGCATGCAGCGCGACCGCCTGCAATCCGCAAGACTCGGCCATCTTGGCAAGTTCGACGCAGACGATCTCTTCGTCGTTCCACCCGGCGCGGAACTTCACCGTGAAGGGAATGTCCACCGCGGCGCGCACGGCTTCGAAGATTCTGCCTATCGCGGGCAGGTCGCGCAGTAGACCTGAGCCTCCGTTGCACTTCACAACTTTCTTTGCGGGACACCCCAGATTGAGGTCCACGAGATCAAAACCGAGTCCTTCGACCATGCGTGCCGCCTCGGCCATCACTTCGGGGTTACTGCCGAATAATTGCGCCGAGATGGGATGCTCGTCTTCGTAGAAGTGGAGATAGCGCTTAGCTTTCTTGTCTTTGGCGCGGAGCACGCCGTCGGCGGAGGTGAACTCGGTCATGATCAGGCCACATCCGCCGAGATTGCGAATGAAGCGGCGGAAGACAGTGTCGGTGACGCCGGCCATGGGAGCCAGGACGGAGGCCGGGCGGATAACGACCGATCCGATCGTGACCTGCCGCGGGACGGAGAGTGAGTTCAGGCCCGCACGGGCGAGGACGCCCGTGTCTCCATTACTTTGATCTGCCTTACCGTGATCGTCCCAGTATTTGCGCACGTGATTATTTTAGCCGCAAACAAATCAAAGCCCCTGCCGAAACAGGGGCTTGAAATCCGTGTTGATCCACGTTAACCGGCGGCGCGCTTACTTCTTGTCGCCAGGCTTCGCGTACTTGCGGCGGAAGCGCTCGATTCGCCCGGCGGTGTCCATCAACTTCTGCTTGCCGGTAAAGAACGGGTGGCAATTGGAGCAGATTTCCACGTGGATATCGCCCTTGTGAGCCGACCGGGTCGTAAAGGTGTTACCGCATGCGCAATGCACGCGCACTTCGTTGTAGCTGGGATGAATAGCTGCCTTCATGTTTGGGTGTTCCTCTGACCGAATCTTTAGATTCTACAGGAGTTAAACGGGATTCACAAATCAGTCGAGTGTTCAAGATTGGGCGGCAGATCTAGTTGTTCGCCCCACGCGAGACAGCCGGAGAGCTTCCTACCTACGTTTGTGACCCCCGTAATCATTGAATCATTCCTGCCGATAGTTGGGCTTTAGGCGAAGGTCGGCGCTCTCTGATCTCCGCCGAAGGAGCCCTCGATGTTGCACGTTCATGTCTGCTCTCAATCCAGAATGCGAGTTGATTGGCTGCTGGTCGTTTTTCTATGCGTTGCCTTTTTATGCGCGAAAACGGCGTGGTGCTTGCCGCCGTCAGTAGTTTTCAACGGAGTGGCCGTGACCTTGGATACCGGGAGTGCGGCGCTCAATCACCCTGGAGGTGTCATCGTCGATGATCAGGGAAATGTCTACATTGCCGATACGGCTCACAATCAGATCGTCAAAGTGACGCGTGCCGGGGTTGCATCTGCCTTGATCATCACGGGATTGAGCACGGGCCTGAGCGCGCCCGAGGGCCTGGCGCTCAGTAGTTCGGGCAATCTCCATATTGCGGACACGGGCAACAACCGGATTGTGGAGGTGACTTCGGCGGGCGCCGGATCCGTAGTTGACCTTGGTGGCCTGCTCCTCAATGCCCCGAGAGGCGTGGCGATGGACAGTTCGGACAACCTCTATATCGCGGATAGCGGCAACAACCGTTTGGTGAAATTGACATCGGCCGGGGCGGCGGCCGTTTTCAGCATTACCGGATTAGGAACCGCGCTGAGTGCTCCTGCGGGCTTAGGCACGGACGCGGCCGGGAATCTCTACATCGCGGATTCGGGCAACAATCGCATCGTGAAGGTGACCACGGGAGGTGCGGGATCAGCGCTGAGTATTTCCGGCCTAGGAACCGCTCTGAGCGCTCCCACCGGCGTTGGCGTGGATTCGTTCGCGAACGTGTTCATTGCGGATTCGAGCAATAACCGCGTGGTGAAAGTGACATCAGGCGGAGCCGGATCGGTCCTGAGCACCGGCGCGCTTACGCTAAGCGCGCCCCTTGCCGTAGGCGTGGACGTTTCCGGAGCAGTCTATGTTGCCGACACGGCCAACAGTCGGGTTGTCGTGCTGATGACGTCGGCGGTAGGGTTTGGAGAACTGCAAGTCGGAACATTGACGGGCCGATCATTGACCTTGCCCTTCACGATTGGCGTTGCCGCAACTCTGGGAAGCGTGCAGGCGCTAACGCTTGGCGCACAGAGCCTGGACTTTACTCTCAGCGCGGGCACAACGTGTGCTAACGGGACGACCAATACAACCTGCAATGTCGAAGTGCAATTCCTGCCGACGGCGGCGGGTTTGCGGCGTGGTGGAGTGGCCCTATTCGATCAGGCCAATACACTCCTGGCGGTGGTCCCGATCTACGGGACAGGAGGCGCTCCAGTGGCGGCGCTGTCGCCGGGAACGGCCGGTATCGTCAGCACGGGAGGGGTATCCCTGAGTTCGCCGTTTGGGGCGGCGATCGACGGCGCGGGCAACATTTACGTCGGCAACTACACGGGCAGCAATGTGGTGAAGATTGCCGCGGGAGGCGGTAGTGCCTCGGTCGTCAGCACGGGCGGGCTCACTCTGTTTGAGGCCTGTGGCGTGGCGGTGGATGGAGCAGGTAATCTCTACATCGCCGATTATGGCCACAATCGCATTGTTCTGGTGACGTCTGCCGGGACTGCATCGGTTCTCACCATTACGGGCTTAGGCACGGCGATAAACCAACCGGCAGGCTTAGGCCTTGATAGAGCGGGAAATCTGTATATCGCCGACTGGGGCAACAATCGCGTCGTCAAAGTGACGCCAGCCGGCGTCGGCTATGTAGTGGATACCGGGAGTTATGCCCTGACCACAACCGGTGTGACGGGAGTGGCAGTCGATCCCAGTGGCAACATCTATATCGCGGATCGTGTCGCCAACCATATTGTGAAAGTGGCTCCCTCAGGCGCGGCTTCGCTGGTCAGCGTCGCAGGACTTACGCTGTCGAACCCGCAGGGCGTAGCCACGGACGGCAACGGCAACTTATACATCGCTGATTCCGGCCACCGGCGCCTCGTCCAGGTGACGGCTGGCGGCACTGCTTCCGTCGTTCAGACTCCCGGCCAGACCATTGGGACCATCATGTACGGCGTTACCGCTGACGCGAGTGGAAATGTGTTCGCTGTGGATTGGTCGAACAATCGCGTGATGAAGGTGAACGTTTCCGGCTCTGCGCTTAGCTTCGCGAATACCAGGATTGGAGCGACCAGCTCCGATAGCCCCAAAACCGCGACGGTCACGAACCTGGGGAACGAAGCGCTTACGTTCAGCGCCAATCCCAGCTACACCGCAGACTTCTCCGAGAATGCCTCCGACCCCAATCTGTGTACGTCGAGCACGTCTTTGGAACCCGGTGAGGTGTGCGACGTGTCAGTGTCGTTTACACCTCAGTCGGCCGGAAGTCTTAGCGCAAATGTGGTTGTCACGAACAATCACCTTAATGGAAACAATGCTACGCAGACCATCGCGGTAAGCGGAACGGCATTGAATCCGGTTACGACGACGATCACCTGGACGCAGCCGTCGGCCATTACTTACGGCACGAGTCTGAGCGGGGTTCTGAACGCCACCGCAACGGACGGATCAACCACGGTTCCCGGCACGTTTGCCTACACGGCGACACCACAAGGCGGTAGCGCAACTACGGTGACCACCGCAACGGTTTTGTCACCTGGTGGCTACACGCTTTCGGTCAGCTTTACTCCGGACAGCGTAAGCTACACGTCAGCGACGGGCAGCGTGTCTCTTACGGTTAATAGGGCGTCACCGTCGATCGCATTGAACTCGTCGGCGAATCCTGCCCTGGTATCGAACAGCATTACTCTCACGGCGACGGTCTCTTCATCCGTGAGCGCGCCAACCGGGTCGGTTGACTTCTATGATGGGACCACCCACCTGGGTTCCGGCACACTGGCCTCAGGCGCAGCGACGTACGCGACCTCGAATCTTACCTCCGGCACCCACTCGATCACTGCAGTCTATGCCGGCGACTCGAACTTCTCCTCCGTGACAAGTTCGGCGGTCTCGCAGGTCGTATCCGATCTGAACCTCAACATCGCAAGTGGGGGATCTACCACGGCCACGGTCTCCCCAGGTGGGACTGCCACGTATAGCTTGAGGATTGCCCCTTCCAGTGGCTCGACGTTCCCAGGGGCCGTGAACCTTTCGGCCAGCGGTGGACCGACGGGCTCCACAATCACGATCACTCCTTCGACGATCGCGGCAGGAGCCGGGGCAACTAACGTAAGCGTGGCCGTCCAGGTACCGGCTGCCATCGGCGCTGTTCGCACCACAAATGGTTGGGCGCTGGGCATGGCGCTACCTCTGGTAGGGATGTTAATGCTGCCATTCGGAATTGCGCGAAAATCGGTGAAAAGAGGAATGGTCGCGATCGCGATGTTGACCGTACTAGCGTCGACCGGAGCGCTGTTGGGGTGCGGCGGCAGCCCCGCTCCAGCGACTCGGCAGGCGACGAACTACAGCATAACCGTAACGGCTACTTCCGGTAGCCTGTCGCGCACAACGACTCTCACCCTGACCGTGCGTTGAGCGCGCGGTCCGGGATCCTGAAGTGCAGATGGCTCGTGCCTTAGTTGCACGTAAAATCCGCGGTCGAAACCCACCTTTGCAAACTGCGCGAAGGTGGGCCGCGGCGATTCTGGCGGGTGAAGAGGATCGTGCGAGAAGGACTAGTTCGCCGGTGTGTTACCGAGCCGCGAATAGAGCCTGACTTCGATCCCGGGGAACGAGGCGGTTTGCTCATTCGCGTACTCGCGGCCAAACTGCTGGTCGATGAATTGGGTGGTTGGATCGGGGCCGGTGGGAAGATTGTTATACGTGAGCATCACCCACACTCGCGGGTGCGTCAGAGCGGCTTGTTGCAGGAAGGAATCCGGTGCGTGTCCGGCGTAAAAATCGCGAAACGTAAGGCGATCGCCGTGCGCAGGATAAATCACCATGGGATAAGTGCCCGCCCGAATCCGGCTGCAGTAGTACTCGTATGGCATGCGCCCGATCGGCTGGTGCAGGATTAGGACATCACCGGGCTGCGCATGATCGAGCACGTGTCGGGTTGCACTGCGCCAGTCCTCCCGCCCGATATCAAAGTCTTTCTCGTAATAGGCCTGCACTCCTCGCAGGGACAGCATACCGATAGCAATCAATACGAGGGCGAGAACCAGCCTCCAACGAATTCGATCAAGGCCAGCCGCAACCAGCAACAGCAGCGCCGGCAAGCAGAAGATGAAATAGCGAGCCAGGTACAGGTGCTTGAATTGCGAAACCAGGAAGACAAAGAAAATCGGAAACAGGAGCCAGAGCAGCAGATATCGATAGCACCAGTCCATCCCGCCGGCCCGGCGCTTGTGCCAATCCCGGACAGCAACTAGTCCAACCACAACGGCTGCGACATAGATGAGCAGCAGCCAAACTCCTCCGTTGCCCGCAAAAAATATGAACGTCTGCGCGAGATCCGCCAGCCGGGGACGCGGTATCCATCGCAAGACACCGGTACCAGTCGTGAGCACAAACAAAACAAGGGGTGAAATCGCGAGGGCAAAATCGCGCCAGTTGCGCCGAAATTTTTTCTCAAGACCGTCGTGGTCCAGGAAGCGAAGCGAAATCCACTGCGCCACCACGACGAATCCGGCAAAGAAATGCGCGTATACGGCGAGAGCGCTGGTGGTGACATGCCAAATGCGATTACGGCGCGACGGGTCTTCGATAAATTTCAGGAAGTAAATTGACGACAGGATGCAAAGCAGCGGGTACAGCTCGTAACTTCGCGCTTCCTGCGCATAGCGAACGTGATAGGCATTGACCGTGAGCAGAAATGCCGCAATCATTCCCGCTCGCTCGCCAAACATTCTGCGCCCGAGGACGTAAATTGCGGGTATCGTCGCCAGACCAAACAAGACCGACAATGACCGGATGAACGCTTCGCTCTGCCCGAAGTGCAGCCACCCCCTGAGCAGCACCGTGTACAACGCCATATTGGCTTCGTGACGCCAGAGGATACGCAGGAAGTTGTACCAGTCGAGCCGCGCCATCTCGATGCTGACGCCTTCATCGATCCATACGTTCTTCGTGCCCAGGTCATGGAACCGAAGCCACGACCCAGCGGCGATCAGCAATCCGAGAACCAGGAAGCGTAGCGCAGGCTTTGACCGAGAAAAGGAAGGCTCGACATCCTGAACCTGCTGCGAAGAATTCATAAGAAAAAGTGGAGCCGGCTTTTGCCGGCCCGATATCGAGCCCTAGTACGCTCTGACAAAAAAGTATGCGGTCATTGCAAAGCCGACCGCAATCACAAAGGCTCGGACCCAGGCCTGCGGCAGTTTCATTGAGTAGTGCGCCCCGAAATATCCGCCCACCATCGCCCCGAGCGTGGTCACGATTCCCTGCGGCCAAAAAATCGCTCCCTTCAGGATGAATGTGATCACGGCGACGCCATTGATGATGCCGCCCAGAACAACCTTCAATGCATTCATGGCGTGAATGTCAGTCATCCCGAGAGCAGCCAGCATGGCGAGGTTCATGAACCCCAGTCCACCGCCGAAATAGCCGCCGTAGACCGCCACCACTAACTCGAACGTGGATGCAATGAAGAGGGCCGTCCCGCTCGCCTCATGTTCCAAGCCGCCCGAGAACAATCCGGTCAGGTACTTGCCGAACGAGAACAGCAGCGTCGCCGCCAGCATCAACCAGGGCAAGATGCGAAGAAAGATTCCTTGCGGTGTATGCAGCAAAAGGAACGCCCCGACTAGTCCGCCAATAATGCTGGCGATAATCAGCGGAACCATTACGCGCCGGGAAACGTCCAGCTTGCTGCGGTATGCGCCGCCACTCGCCGTAACTCCGACCCAGAGCGCAAGCGTATTGGTGGCATTCGCTGGAACTGGCGGCACGCCGGTGAACAGCAAGGCAGGAAATAGGATGAAACTGCCGCCGCCCGCTACAGCATTGAGGGCGCCTCCCAAGACTCCGGCGGCGAAAAGAAAAACGACGGTTTGAAGATTCAAGACAGTAGGTGTACCAAAAACACACTTCCGCTGTCAGTTATTTTTGCCAACCTCGGATGAATCGACTCGTCTGATCTCGCGGAGGGACTCATGAGGTTCAACAGCATCGCGATCCTGTTATTGGGCGCAATGGCAGTCGCTCAACAAAACCCACCAGCCGCTGCAAATGCCTGCGCGAGCTCCGAGCAAAAGCAATTCGACTTCTGGGTTGGACAGTGGGACGTCACGTGGCCGGGCGCGAAACAGGGAGAGGTCGGACACGGCACAAACTCGATTCGCCGAATTTTGGAAGGGTGCGTAGTTGAGGAGAATTTCTCCGGAGGCGACTCAATGCCTTTGCGTGGAATCAGCGTGTCGACCTTCGACACACGCTCTGGAAAGTGGAAGCAGACCTGGGTTGACAACGAGGGTGGGTATCTGGATTTCACCGGCGGGATGCAGAACGGCCAGATGATCCTTTCGCGCTCATTCAGGAAGCCGGATGGTTCCGAAGTGCACCAGCGCATGGTCTGGAAAGACATTTCCGCCGACCAGTTCAACTGGACTTGGGAATCGTCGACGGATGGGGGCAAAACGTGGAAGATAGTTTGGCCGATTCACTACCAGCGCAGCCATTAGGGGGCCCTGGACGCCTGGTTGGCATCCGTACATGCCCCTCCAGTTCCAGCTTCTGTGTACGAGAACCTGGTCCCGCATGCGAACGAGGCACGCCATCCGATGCCGGCGATCCCGGCATAAACTGACAAAGTCGGAGCGTTCTCGCGCTGCGAGGTAAAAAAAGCGCGGACCGGAATGGCCCGCGCTTTCCTTACCCGAAATACCACTAAATGGAAGGTGCCACTTCGATTGAATCGACGTGGATCGTCTTGGTTTCGCGATCGAGGTTACCCAACACCTTTACATCTTTTCCGGCAAACTTCTTCGCCTTGCCCTGATCATCCAGCTTGTATTCCTGGTCTCCACTGCGGAGCAGGTACGAGTTGTTGTTCAGGATGATCTGTCCGACAAAGTTTCGGGACCCTTGCGAAGCGGAGGGCGAAGAAGTTGTAGAGCCGCTGTTCTCAGGGTGCTGCTGAGTCTGCTCGGGAGTCTGACTTCCAGACTCCGAGCGGGGAAACGTCGGCGGCGTTGACGGAGCCGGACTTGCGGGCGCCGTTGCCGTCGGATCGGTTGGACTCGGCTGCTGACTCTGCGATTGCCCCCAAGCCGAGAGCAATCCGGCAAGCAAAATCGTGCTCACGATCGCGGCTAACTTTTTCATAGTGTTCTCCATTCCGACGGTGGCGCGGAACGGGCGTACCTTCGCGCTATCTATTCTCCGTACGTCCCACTGGCTGGCCTTGGTTCTCCGGCCTGAAACCGTGTGCGAACCCGGTCGCCTACCTCCTGGACCTTGTCAGCTATGTCTCGGCGGGTCTCTTCACCACTGGCAGGGGCCAGCAGCATGCCGACGCCGATGCCCACGCCAACTCCGACCAGCATCCAGATGGCGTTGTCCCAGCCGCTACTCTGATTGCCGCGAATGCGATCCGAAAGATCACTGACCCGGTCGGCGGCTGTTTCGTATGTATCTTTCGCCCGGTCGCTAATGTCATCGAGTCGGTCGGCCAAGCGGTCGCGTACCGGATCCAGCAGGTACATCCCTACCCCTAGCAACGTCTTAAGAACATTGTTCCGAGTATCTCGTTTCATGCGGTCTGCTCCCTCCACGTAAGATTGCGTATCGTCTTGGATGCAAGCCCGGCCTCCCTCTTTGGCTGAAGTCTTCATCGAACAGAGGCATGCAGTTGCGGGCTGCACCTGAAATAGTAAGCCCCTGCCGAGAGCCTTGATAGTCGTTTTTTTGCCTTCCACGTCTGCAATTCATTACGCATCGAAGTGCAAACAGATTAGTCCACCAGCTAAGGAACGCCCATGACCAGTATTGCTGCTGCAACTCCGACGACTAACCGTTGGGCTATCGCCGTAGCCGGTGTGATCATGCAGATTGCTTTGGGTGCGGTTTACGCCTGGAGCGTCTTCCGAATTCCGCTCACGAAATCGTTCGGATGGACGGTCTCGCAAGTGACGTTTGCGTTCACGCTGGCGATCCTGATGCTGGGTTTCGCAGCCTTTGCCGGCGGGCTCTGGATGCGGCGTTCCGGCCCGCAGAAGGTCGCGATTGCGGCCGGAATCTTCTATGGCGTGGGAGTGTTCCTGGCCAGCTTCTCGGCGCATCGGCTGGGCTGGCTGTATTTCTCGTACGGGTTCCTGGGCGGAATTGGCTTAGGGTTGGGGTACATCGTTCCAGTGGCCACTCTCGTCAAATGGTTCCCGGACCGGCGCGGCATGATAACCGGCATTGCTGTAGCGGGATTTGGAGCGGGCGCCCTGATTACTGCACCGATTGCCAGCCGTTTAATCGTGAGTGTTGGAGTTCTCAAAACCTTCGCGATACTCGGAATCGCGTACTTCATCGCGGTTACCGGTGCGGGATTCTTCATGAAAGATCCACCCGCAGGCTACGCGCCAACTGGCTGGAAGCCGAGTGCCGCACAGCAGCGTCAGCGCGCAGAACGCGATTTCACTCTGGGCGAAGCCGTACGGAGATGGCAATGGTACGGCCTATGGGCGTTGTTGTTCCTGAACACGTCCGCTGGAATTTCTATCATTTCGCAGGCGGCGCCCATGGCCCAAGAGATTACGGGGGTGACTGCCGCGACGGCGGCAACCCTGGTCGGGATCATCTCCATCGCAAACGGTTCGGGACGTTTTTTGTGGGCCTGGTTCTCAGACCTGATCGGGCGGCGATGGGTGTTTCTGATGATGTTTGTGATCCAGGCAATCGTCTTCTGGATCATGCCGCGGGTGCACAGCTTTTCGCCATTCACCGTCCTGTGCTTCATCATCCTGCTTTGTTACGGCGGGGGCTTCGGAACCATGCCGGCGTTTGCTGCAGATTATTTTGGGGCGAGGGATGTCGGGTCGGTCTACGGGCTGATGCTAACCGCCTGGGGCTTTGCGGGGGTATTCGGGCCAATGCTGATCGCGAACATTCGCCAGAGTACCGGTCGGTATAGCGAGGCTCTGTCGATCATTGCGGTAGTAATGCTGGTTAGCGCTGTCATCCCGCTGATCGTCCGGCCACCTCGGATTCGCGGACTGTCGGTAATCGAGGAGCACAGGCCGAAGGCAGCGTAAGACATCAACCGCCGGGAATGCAGACTTCGGAGAGGCGCTCCCGCTTCCCAGGGAACACGGTGGTTACCTTGCTCGAGTGGCACTGATCCAGCGCTCCGCCGTGTTATAATCAATCCAGCTCTCAGGGCGATTAACCTCCTGCAAATGCAAGTGTTTACAGATGGATTGCGGCGTTTGGAAACGGCCGCCTACCGCGCCCGAATCTCGTTCTTGATACGCGCAATAAGTACCGAGAGCCAAGTAGAGGCAGGGCATGCCCATCTCTACGGACAGCTAGCTGTTAGCTAGCAGCTCAGAGCTAGGAGTTATATGGCAGACGAACAGAATCCGCTATTACCGATTCCGCCGTCGGACGGCGGCGCGGGCGGGGGTGGCGCCGCCAACATTCAGCCCATCAACATTGAAGAGGAGATGCGGCGGTCGTATCTCGACTACTCCATGTCGGTGATCATCGGTCGCGCGCTGCCTGACGTCCGCGACGGCCTGAAGCCCGTACATCGCCGCCTTCTTTATCACATGTACGACATGGGGCTGATGCACAACCGCAAGCACGTGAAGTGCGCCAAGGTGGTTGGAGAGTGCATGGGGCGCTTTCATCCGCACGGCGATGCGGCTCTTTACGACGCCCTGGTCCGTATGGCGCAACCCTTTTCGCTGCGCTATCCCCTGGTAGACGGTCAAGGTAACTTCGGCTCGGTAGACGGTGATCCGCCGGCAGCCATGCGGTATACCGAGTGCCGGTTAGCGCACATCGCTGAGGACCTCGTCGTCGATATCGACAAAGATACAGTTGACTTCATCCCTAACTACGACGAGTCCACGCTTGAGCCTGTCGTCCTGCCCACGCGCGTTCCGAACCTGATTATTAACGGCTCGAACGGCATCGCGGTCGGCATGGCCACCAATATTCCACCGCACAACCTGACCGAAGTCGTGAACGCGACCATCACGCTGGTCAACAACCCAAAAGCCACCCTCGCCGACTTGTTGAAAGACGTACAGGGCCCCGATTTCCCGACGGCCGGCATCATTCACGGCAAAAGCGGGATCATGCAGGCGTACCAGACGGGCCGCGGCCGCTTCATGATGCGCGCCAAGGCGGCGATCGAGAACATCAGCAAAGATCGCCAGGCGATTATCGTCACCGAAATTCCGTACCAGGTAAACAAGGCGCGCCTGATCGAGCGAATCGCCGAGCTGGTCAACAACAAGCATATTGAGGACATTTCCGACATTCGCGATGAGTCAGACCGCGAAGGCATGCGCATCGTGCTGGAACTCAAGCGCGGCGCCGAACCCCAGATCATCCTGAATCAGCTGTTCAAGCACACCTCCATGCAGGAAAGCTTCAGCATGATTTTCCTGGCGGTCGTGAATGGCCAGCCGAAAGAGATGGGCTTGGTGCAGGCGATTCAGCACTTCATCGACCACCGCGTCGATGTAGTGCGCCGCCGGACTTCGTTCCTCCTGGCCAAGGCGCGCGATCGCGAACACATCCTGGAAGGCTACAAGATCGCGCTCGATCACCTCGACAACGTGATCACCATTATTCGCGGCAGCGCGAATCGCGCCGACGCCCGCGACAATTTAGTCGCGTACTTCGCCGGCAAGAAGATCGACATCAATACCACCGGCCGTGCGCCCCGGCTTGAGACCCCGTTCACGGCGAAGCAGGCCGACGCGATTCTCGAACTGCAATTGCACCGCCTCACTCGGCTGTCCATCGACGAGATCACCAACGAGTTGAAGCAGGTGCGCGAGAACATCGCGGAGTACGAATCGATCCTCGCTTCCGAAAAGAAGCTCCGCAATGTGATCGTGAAGGAACTCGAGGAAGTGAAGAAGCAGTACGGGGACGAGCGCCGTACGGTAATTGAAGACGAAGCCGCCGAGATCAAGCTCGAGGATTTGATCGCGGACGAGCAAGTCGCAGTGACGGTCAGCCACACCGGGTATCTGAAGCGTACGCCGATCTCTACCTACCGCATGCAACGCCGCGGCGGTACGGGCCGAACCGGCATGAAGACGCGCGACGAGGATTTCGTCGAGCATCTGTTCATCGCCTCGACCCACGCATACATTCTTATCTTCACCAACAGCGGCCGCGTTTACTGGCTCAAGGTGTACGAGATCCCGGATGTCGGCGCCGCCGGCAAGGGCAAGCACATCGGCAACCTGGTATCGCTGCAACCGGGCGAGACAGTACGGACCATGCTCGCCGTGCGTAACCTCGAAGAAGAAGGAAGATACATCTTCTTCGCCACACGCAATGGCACGGTGAAGAAGACCGAGCTGAAGGATTTCTCCAATGTCATGTCGCGCGGCATCATCGCCATCGGCATCGACAAGGATGACGAACTGGTCGGCACCACGCTGACGGATGGCAACCAGATCGTGTTCCTCGCCTCGCACGACGGCCAGGCAATCCGCTTTGACGAGAACGATGTTCGCTCAATGGGACGCCCGGCGTACGGCGTCCGCGGCATGAACCTCGACAAGGGCGACTACATCGTGGGAATGGCCACCACCCCGAAGGACCCGAAGAAGGCTGAAGCCGACTTGGAGAAAGCCAAAGCCAAGGCCGGCGTCCCGGAAGCGACCGCAACCGACGAAACCATCCCGGTGAAGGGCTCTTTGATCCTGTCGGTGACCGAGAACGGCTACGGCAAGCGCACGCCCGCCGACGAGTATCGTCTGCAAGGACGCGGCGGCTCCGGCGTAATCAACGTGAAGACCACCGAACGCAATGGCAAGGTGGTCGGGATCGCGCAGGTCACCGAGGAAAGCGAGGTCATGCTGATCAGCCACTACGGCAAGATCATTCGCATGGACTCGAGCACAATCCGCGAGTCTGGTCGCGCCGCGCAGGGCGTACGTTTGCTGCAATTGGAGCCCGGTGATCGCGTAGCCGCAGCAGTTGTGATTCCGCCGGAAGAAGAGAGCGTCAACGGCACGCTATTGCAGTAAGCAAAAGGCCGCGGATTTTCACGGAAATAGACGGACTTGATCCGTCGAATCCGAGGGAAACCGCGGCCAGTTCTTTTCGCGCCAGTCTCGATACAAATCCCATTTCGGGAGTCCCACTAAGAACTCGAACCTCGTTCGCGGGAACCGTCACACCACATAGGCGTATTCAATAGGAGAGGTACCTCTGCGATGGCGACTATGAATGCTGACCTCCTGCCCTATGTCGTAACCCCCAACCCGTCCGCGTTCACATCAAGTCCGCGCGCCGCGCGCGTGTTGTCGGTGTTGGTTGTGGTCCTGGCCGTAGTGGCATGCAGCGTCGGGATGCTGTGGCCCAAAGTGTATGGAGACAAGCTGTGGGAGGGCGCGTTGGGCAACGACCTAGTGACGCTTTTGCTGGGCGTGCCGATCTTGACCGCCAGTTTGATCTACTCAATCCGGGGCTCGTTCCGCGGAACACTCCTTTGGCTCGGGTCGTTGTACTACATGCTCTACAACTACGCGTTCTATCTGTTCGGAGTACCCGTGAGCAAGCTGTTCCCTGTCTTTGTCGTGCTATTCATTTTCTCGGCCTTTGCGCTGGTATTCGGAGTAGCAGGTCTTGACCTGCACAAAGCCGGCCGTGTGTTCACGGCCAAAACTCCGGCGCGAACCATCGCCGCCTGGATGTTTTTCCTGGGATTGATGATCACTCGGGTATGGATGGTTCCATGGCTGAAGTTCGCCTTGTATGGTGTGAGCCCGCGGGTTTACGACAGCGAGAATGCGTACCGAGTGATCGCCACGGTGGACTTGGTATTTATGGTCTCGCTGTTGTTTCCGACAGCATACTGGTTGTGGAAGCGACAGCCACTTGGGTTCGTGCTGGCCGCTATGATGAACGTGCAGGGTGCGCTCTATACGACAGTCCTGGCGGTCTGTTGCGTGTTTTCCTGGAAAGCGGGAGTTGCCGATGCGCTGTCGATGCTGCCGAACTGGATTTTTGGAACAGTTGTCTCGGTCCTGTGTCTGACCGGGCTGCTTTGGAATATTGACGAGACGGGCTCCTGCGATTCGAGCTCGAAGCCAGCGATGGCGTCGTGATTGCCGCCTAAAGACAAAGACGGCCATGCATTTTACGGGTCAACGGGACCGGGTTCGTCGAACCCGTGGTGATCCGCGCCAGCGATTCATCAGGCCGCGACGGCCATGGGTTTCGAATTCGTTTCAGCGCCATGTTTGGGCCTGAGCAGCAACCCTGCGGTTACTCCCAGCGTGAAATTCTGGGTGAAGATCTCGACGATGTGGATGAACCGCTGGGTCGATCCCATCAGTTCATTCGGGACGAGCAAGGGCGCAAGGCCTCCCGCGACCCAAATCAGCAACCCGGCAGAAATGGCCACTTTGCCTCGAGTCAAGCGCAGAGTGTAGATCGCCGGCAGCACTGCAAGCGTCATCAGGAACCCGCGACCGATCTGGATGGCCCAGAACCATATCCCAAGGGGTGCAACCAGCTCGGCTGCGTGCGGATAGTATGGCTTCGTGAAGTACTGATAGGTGATTGCGCCGAAGACCAGGTAATAAACCATGTAGGCAAGACCGCACACCATCAGCATCGCCGCTGCTGTCGCGACGCTATGCCGCACGACAAGCTTCCCATTCTGCCGGTTGATGTTGAGCGCCCGCGCCAAGAGCGCCAGGGCAACTCCTACGACGAGATAGGCGAACATCTCGCCCGCGAGATTGCGGAATGGATGGTCCTGAATCGCGGGTACCTTCACAAACAGCAGTGCTTCCGACCAGGTTGTGAGTACCGTCACTATAAACAGCACTGACAGAATTACTCCAAGTTGTCCAACGATGCTTCGTGGGCCAAACATCGCGACGGGGACAAAGGCGGCGGTCAGGACCAGTCCCGACAAGTACCACCACAACACATGCCCCGTTGCCATCGCGGGGAGCAGCATCGACAGCCCGCCTAGCACGCAATAGAGCGCAACTCGCAGTTTCATGGCTTCCTCCTACTTTTCTTCTCGCTTCTGTAAGCCTTGATCGCGTTCCGGACCCATTTGTGCAGACCTTCGTAGTTGATGATTCCGCTCTCCAATGCCAAGCGCCCCGACAATGGCATCCCCGCCCGGTGCTGATGTAGATAGGCGCGCAAGGTAGGAACGTACAGCTCTAACTCGGACTCCAATTCGGAAAGGAACCGAATCGCTTCTTCCTCTCCGAGGGACTCGTCGATGAAGGCGAACCTCAGCATAAGCGCGTCGATGCCGCGAACGATGTCGTCGCGACGAATCGGCTGTCTCTGCCACCGCCGTAGTTCGTGGATTCCGTTGTTGGTCAGGTGGAACAACCGTCGTCGTCGCAGTCCGTTGCGGTCCTGCACTTCGCTTCGAATCAATCCGCGGTTCTCCAGGCGCCGGAGCGCCGGATAAATGGAACCGGGACTGTCGCTGAACGACGTCATCGGGGTGGTAGCAAATATTTTGCGCAGGTCGTACCCCGACCTCGGTTCCTGCTGAAGCAGTCCCAGCAGGGCGTAGCCAAGCAACGAGATCTCCTGGTCAACCATGCGCGGCGTAATAGTACGTAACGTACTGTAACTCTGAAAAGAACCTACCGCAAGGACAAATTGAGAATGGGAAGCCTTAAGCTGGGCGTTGTGAAACTTCAGCTGCGCCGCTTGTAGTAGATCGCGAATTCAAAGCCCGAATTGGCAGGAAATAGTTCCGCTACTTTGCGCAGGCGCTCGGCGAGGGCACTGGGAGCCAGCAGGGGATAATCGCGCTCGCGCAGGTCGTAATAATCGACGTCCAAGTAAAGTGACAGCAAATAGATCGAGATGGCATCGGCGAAGGCGGCCGATAAATACTCGTTCTTGTACTTCTCTGAATCCGGATTGCCTGAGGTGGCGAATTTGCGCGCATCCCAAGCATCCAGCGACGTCTCGCCCCGCACTCCGGCTTCCACCTGCTTCCAAGCTAAATCAGCGAAGGCCTGGGAGACGCCGGCCCGGTCCACAACCGCGTGACCTACATTGATATAGAACTCGAAGGCGACGGAAAACTTGTCGTCCATGAGGCGGGTCGAAATGAAGACACACTGCGCGTCCCCCAGATTTAGGTTGCGATGACAGACGGCGTTGTCGCTGAGACTCACGTCGTAGCGGTCGGCGATGACGGTGTCGTCGCCATGACTGACGGTGAGGGGAACGAAGTAGTAGGCTTTGCGCTCCAGAGCCGCTGCTGCCGAAAGCGGCACGGCGGCAATCATGCGCTCGAGATCGGGTTCAGGGACGGTGACTTCGCCCGCAACCGCATAACAAATCCCGTTGGGCGCCTGCGAAACCGGGGTCTGGCGTACAACTTCGGCAGGGGAGCGGGTGATGGCTGGGGCGGCATGCGACATCGCGGCTATTGTAACGCACGCGTCTTATCCCGCTGCGGGGGAGTCCGCCGGTGTTGTAGCCTAGTGGCATGCAGTCGGCCAAAGTTTCACACGTGTCGGTCCGAACACCTCGGTGGTATTTGATACCGGTCCGGTCACTATTGGTGACATTCCTGATGACGTTGCTGGCGTTCGCAGTGAGCATGCTGCTGGTGATCATCGTGATTAGCGCCTACTCGGGAATTCGAGGTGTGCGGCCGGATTTCGCCTTTGGCTACTTTCGTATAGCCATGCCGTTTGCGATAGGCGTCGGGGCAGTCGTCCTTGTGATCTCCCTTACCATGGAAATTCGGCAGTACCGACAAGCCAAAGCATTGGCATCGATCGAGAGAGCAGCATAATGCGGCCTCGGATCGCCATTCCTCTTCCCCTTTCCGATAATCGTGAATACGTGGAGCGCTCCCTTCCGCAATACGAGGAGGCAGTACGCATCGCCGGCGGTGAGGCGGTCCGGATTCCCCTGGATCGGGATGCGGGCGAGGTGCTTAAAATCGCGCAGAGTTGCCAGGCAGTGTTGCTGCCGGGAGCGTCGGCGGACGTGGATCCTGCAAAGTACGGTCAGACGCGACATGAGAAGACCGCGAGCTCGGATGAAAAGCGGGATGCGGTCGACGAACTCCTGCTGGCACAAGCCTACGAGCAACGCAAGCCGGTATTGGGGATCTGCTATGGCGCCCAACTGTTGAATGTCTATTGTCGGGGAAGCCTGGTTCAGCACATTGAATCGAAGGTTAACCACGAGGCCGGCCGGGCAGTGCAAGTCGCACACCAGGCGGCGATTGATCCATCATCACGACTGGCCGAGATTGTGGGCCGGCAGACGTTGATCCCAGTCAACTCAAGCCACCATCAAGGCGTGGACCGAGTCGGGGATGGGTTGCGGGTGGCAGCGCGATGTCCGGATGATGGAGTGATCGAGGCGATCGAAGGAACCTCACCTGATCATTTTCTGATCGCAGTGCAGTGGCATCCGGAGAGGTCGATCGACGATGAGCGATCACTGGCGATCTTCCGAGCGCTGGTAAGAGCCGCGCGTGGATAGGCGTGAGATATTGGGCTGTATGATGTCTCAGCCGCACGATAGTCGTTGATTTGGCCACCAGGCTTAGTGTGGCGTCTGCGGTGAGTTTCCGGTTCCCGGGCCCGGCGCCCCGGTGTCCCCCTGGATGTTGGGGTTATTGACGTTCGGCGGAGTCTGCGTGGCAGTACCCGGGTCCGCGTAGGGCGCAGGACCGGTGGACTTAGCCGGTGCACGACCCTGAGTTCCCGCCTCACGCGGCCGAGCGGCTTGCGCCCGCGGCTGAATTGGACACTTCTCAGCGACAACGTGGAAAGTCTTGACTGTGAACCCAGGCAGTTCGCCAGAACTGGGTGCATATTCGTTTCCCGTGACCTCGATAAGTTTCCCGCGAACAGAAGAAAGGTGGGTAGTGTCTCCGGACAAAGCAAATAGGGCGCCGGTGCTGGCTTGCATCAGCGTGTAGCGGTTTTGCCCATTGACGCAGCCGCGGATAGTGATCTCGGCGTTAGGAGCCTGGGCTGACGAGCCAGTCGTCTGTTGAGCAAAGCTCAATTGCGACGCGCACAAAAGCAGGGGTACTGCGAGAAGTCCGAGGCGACTGATCATGGCAACCTCCGCCGCGGGTTTAGAACCCGCGCATGATCGGCGGGGTTGCCCCTCCAGGGCAGCGACTGACGAGCTACTCTGCCGCTCATACCCGAAGTAGCTAACGCTTGGTTCTTGCCTTTGAAGACTTGGAGTTGGCACCCTTAGTCGGCCTGGATCGACGCTGCTCCAGCAACACGGTCACGTGGGCGATGGCGGCGTTGTCGGTGCCCATGCCTTCCGGTGTCTTCGCTTTGAGTCCGATTGCGTCTGGGGGAATCGCGAGCAGCTCTGCGACTCGGGCCCGAATTGTGGCGGCGTGAGGACCGATCTTCGGTTCGGAGAGGATCAACGTGGAATCAAGATTGACGATGGCGTAGCCCGCAGCCTTCACCCGTTTGAGCGCTTCCGTGAGAAAGAGCGTCGAGTCAGCACCTTTCCATTGAGGGTCGCTAGGCGGGAAAAGAGAGCCGATGTCGGGAGCGGCAACGGCGCCGAGGAGGGCGTCAGTAATAGCGTGGAGGAGGACGTCGCCATCGGAGTGTCCCCCCAGACCTTTGGGATGATCGAGGGTAACGCCGCCGATTTTCAGGGGAATACCGCGCTTGAATTCGTGTGAATCCCAGCCGTAGCCGATTCTCATAGCGCTCTTCAGTTCCACAACGACGTTATCATCGATAAAGAGATCTGCCTGAAGCCTTCGATCGGCCGCGGCGTTAGTGTTTCAGGAAGAACTCGGCAACGTCCATGTCGGCGGGGGTGGTGATCTTGATGTTACGCGGCGACCCCATGACGACAGCCACTTCGTTACCGGAGCGTTCTACTAAGGATGCTTCGTCAGTTCCTGTAAAGCCATCGGCACCGGCTTCATCAAAAGCCTTCTTGAGGACGGCATAGCGAAAGCCCTGGGGCGTCTGGGCCATGACCACCCGCTCCCTCGGGATTGTAGCGGTGATGAGCGCCCCTTCCGAGGTGCGTTCCACTTGCTTGACGGTGTCGACTGCGGGCATGCCGGCTATGGCTGCGCCGTACTTGCCCGCGGCCTGAGTAACTTCGTCGATTATTTCGCTGGTGACGAAGGGCCGGACGGCATCGTGCACCAGGATGATGTCGTCGGGCGCAGCTGAGATCGCGGCCAGGGCATTGGCGACAGAGTGCTGGCGGTGCTCGCCACCTTCCACCAGTTGAACTTTCTTCTTGAGAACATCCTTGTATTCGGAATCGAGGCGGCTCTGGAACTCGCCCATTTCGGACTTGCGCAATGCGACCCAGATTTCGGACACGCGATCACTCTCGACGAATTTGCGCAAGGTGCGTACCAGGATGGGGATACCAGCGAGTTCGGTAAATTGTTTTGATTTGCCTTTGCCGACGGACGCAGGCGCCATCCGTGTCCCGAGACCCGCGGCCGGGATGATGGCAATCACTTTCATGAGGGCGATCAGTATACGAGCGGGCCGATTCCAGTTCAAATTCAGGCAAGACCATCCACCGAAAAAGCACAAGGGCAGACGAGAGGGATGCGATGGTGTTAGCAGCGCTGATGAGGTAATCAGGTCACGCGCTCTGCTTTGCGGGCTCCCACAGTTCGATTCGATTGCCTTCGGGGTCCGTAATCCAGGCAAAACGACCGTAGTCGTAATTCCCGCGCTCGGGGTCGATTGCCACGCCCTCCTTCGCTAACTGGGTCAGAAGTTCATCGAGATTATCAACGATGTAATTGATCATCACGGGAGAGGGACTATCCTTGAAGTACTTTGTATCGCGGGGAAACAGGGACCAGACTGTCATGCCCTTGCGGCCCGGGTCGGTTGAATCGAGCCACTCAAAGAGGACGGCTTGCGCTTCCTCGGAACGTTTTAAGCCCAGGTGCTTTTCGTACCAAGCGTAGAGAGTGTCGGGATGATCCGCTTTGAAGAAAATGCCGCCGATGCCGGTCACACGTTTCATGCAGGCTCTCCGTGATGGGCGAGTATACTTCGCCGGGCTTCGACTTCGCGCCTTAATTTCCGCTACAGCATCTAAGCAGCCATGGCGGTGCTCGGAGAGAGAAGAAATGCAGAAGCTTGAGGCATTGTGCGTGACTATCTTCCTTTTTGCCCTGTATAGCTACGGGCAGGAGGCACCCCTCAAGATGGGGCAGCATGGGAACGGCACCTTTGTGGGCTTAGTCAGCGACACTACTTGCGGCGCCAGGCACAGACTGAAGGACAAAAGTGCCGAGGAGTGCACGCGGACATGCGTACGGCAGGGAGCCGGCTTTGCGCTGGTCGCCGGGCCAAAGGTTTACGTACTACAGGGCAACAGCAATGACTTGGGTGTACTGGCGGGGCAAAAGGTGAAGGTTTCGGGATCGCTCACCGGGAACACGATTGCAGTGTCATCGATAACTCCCACGCAATAAAAAAGCGCGGGCGGGCGCCCGCGCTGAATGCGGCTCCGACGCTTAACGGCGAGCCGCAGGAACTTTGGCGGGCTCTGCAGCGGCGCTTGGCATGGTTGTGACACGGCCGCCAGCCGCGGCCTGGGCCTGTGCTTGTGGCGCCGCTTGTGCCGAGGTGAGCCCCAGCGCCTTGCGGACTTCCGCTTCCAGCTTGGCAAGCGTGTCTTTGTTGTCGCGCAGGAACTGGCGGGCGTTCTCGCGGCCTTGTCCAATCCGCTCGCCTTTGTAACTGAACCAGGAGCCCGACTTCTCGACGATGTTGTTGTTCACGGCCAGGTCGAGCAAGTCGCCTTCGCGTGAAATGCCTTCGCCGTAAAGGATGTCGAACTCGGCCTCCCGGAATGGCGCGGCAACCTTGTTCTTGACCACCTTCACGCGCGTGCGAGATCCAGTCACGATCTCACCTTCCTTGATCGCGGCAATTCGGCGGATATCGATGCGGACCGAAGAATAGAACTTCAGGGCGCGGCCGCCGGTGGTTGTCTCGGGATTGCCAAACATGACGCCGATCTTCTCCCGGATCTGGTTGATAAAGATGAGGCAGGTACGTGACTTGGCCACAATGCCGGTCAGCTTGCGTAAAGCTTGCGACATCAAACGTGCCTGCAAGCCGACATGGCTGTCCCCCATTTCACCATCCAGTTCGGCCTTGGGGACAAGGGCGGCAACCGAATCGACTACCAGGACGTCGATGGCGCCGGAGCGGACGAGGGCTTCGGCGATTTCGAGGGCCTGCTCACCGTAATCGGGCTGCGAAACCAGCAGGTTGTCGACGTCGACCCCCAGTTTTTTGGCGTAGCCGGGATCCAGTGCATGTTCGGCATCGACAAAGGCAGCCATCCCACCGCTTTTCTGAGCTTCGGCAACGACCTGGAGGGCGATCGTGGTCTTGCCGGAAGATTCGGGACCAAAAATCTCGACTACCCGCCCTCGTGGAAACCCGCCTACACCCAGCGCTGCGTCGAAAGAAATCGCTCCGGTGGAAATGACGGAGATCGGAACGACCGCCTCCTTAGAGCCCAGCCGCATAATGGAGCCTTTACCGAACTGCTTTTCGATTTGAGACAACGCTAGATCAATCGCCTTCGTACGCTCGTCGGCCATAGAACTCCTCTGGGATTTCAGGGATGGGTGCTGGGGCGGATTATACAACGGCGCTAAGGCGAATAAAAAGCGAAATATTTACTTGAGCTGGGGAATGTAGTGGAAATCGTCCCGAAAGAGGACGCCAACCGTCAGGCTGCGTCGTCTTCGACGTCCTCCGGCCCGCGCTGCGGTGGAATGTCATCGGCGCGACTGGGAAGTTCCTGGTGGGTGTGCACCGGACGCTCGGGATGATCCGCCGCCTCTTCCACACCCAGCACTGCGGAGGCTTCGAATGCCTGATCGTCCTCGGCGAGTTGCTCGACACTTTCTTCGTTCATGTCCTCGGTAGAGGATAGGCCCTGCGAATCGCCGGATTGACCCGCGCTTTCGGGGCCTACCTGGCCGGGATCATCCCCAAGCTCATCGGGTGCGGCGTAATTGTCGTCATCGCGGTCGGGCATGAGACCTCCTTCAGTGACTACCGCGCTGAGATTCGATCAGGGCTGATGCAGTTGTCTGCCGAACCGGCGTTGCTGACCCATGAACGCGCAGGATCGGTGGCAAAATCGGATTAGCGCTTCAACAGGTCCACGGGCTCGCGCACATCGTGTACTCGGAAGTAGTGAGCCAGAGAGGGATACTTGCGCGCGACGGCTTCATACATGGCGTACGCGACGTTCCGGTAAGAAACATGGCCGGCCGGCGTGGTGCGCAGTTCCGTGATATAAACGGCTTCGGCGAAATCCATTTTGAACAGGGTGCGCTTGCGATAGGCAAGCGGAATGGCGTATTGGGCGTTCTCCGCGGCTTCGGCGATGGGTCGCCCAGACAAAGTAAGGACGCTCTCGGCTGCTCGCTGCATCGTCGCTTCGTAAGATGTGCGTGCGCCCGCCGCCTCGAGTTCCTCGGGCATGTCGTAGCCGTGGGCGGTGGTGAAGCCCTGGCCGATCTGAATGCAGCGGCGATGCCGGTGCATATCGCGAAAACCCCCGATGTCCATAAGAATGTCGAAGCGAAAATTCTGGCCGGCCGCAAAGGCGCGGGCCAATTCGTCGTACTTGCCGCGGTGACGTAAGCCGAGGTCGATGATCTCGCGATGCATCTTCGAGCCGAGCGCCTCGAGCTGGTTGCGAATCTGACGATAGGAGTAGTGGCAATGCTCGTAGAGCAGGGTTGTTGCGAGCTCCAGCTCGAGGGGATCATCGTCGAGCAGATCGACGAGGAGTGCAGGTTCGATGGGCCGTTTTGCCAAAAGCTCCGCAGCCGCCTGGCGCAGTTCATGGCGGGATTCGATCTCATACGGGTTCGGGTCGGCATATTTCACGAGAGTAGGCGCGACACGAACCTCTTTCAGCAACTCCTGCTCGGCGCGCGAGCCGAGTTCGGGACTGAGTCTCTGAATTTCTTCGACCAGGGCCTTCAGCGATTCGCGATTCAGATTGAATGCCGGACTGGTCGCCGCTGTCTTGAGCAATTCTCCCAGGGTGCGTACTTCCTTGTGAGTGTGCGACAAAAGGTGCGCGACCTGGGTTTCCAGCGTGCGTGCATTGACGATTTCTCCCAAGGACGTATTCGTCGCCAAAGGCAAGAGGTAACGGGTGATATCGAATGCCCGCGCCCGCAATGTGCGGTCATACGCCTCCTGCTTCATGTCCCCAGGCTTCGGCGTGATGCTGGCGAGGTAGCGGAACATCACGTCGGACAAGCTCTCGTACTCGGAGAAGAGGTGGTCAACAGTTTCGCGGTAAAGTCGGCGCGAGTGCTCGTCGCCGCCGAAATCCGGCGTGTAGTAACCGCTCTTCTTAAAATCCTGGTAACGCGTGGAGCGCTCTTGTCCGTCCCAGCGCTGTTCATCAGCGACAGCTATTGCGGCAAGAATCGATAGCCGTTCGACAGCGAGGGCGATGTGAGCCAAATCGGCAATCGAACGGTGGCCATACTGGAAATAGAAAGTATTGAGAAACTTCTCGGCCTTTTGCTGGTTCAACTCGCGCAGCGACTCCTTCATGGAGAGGGCCGAACGCGAATATTTCGCCATGGCATAGGCCTGTACTTCGGGTTCAACGCCGTAGACCGCGTAGACTTCAACGGCAGGAGAGGAACCGTTTGTACTCGACTCTTGGGGCTTCACATCGGACATGGATTCTGAATGTTACCTGCGAAGACCGACTGGCGCAATCGGACCGGGAAGAGCCGATGTTTGGAGCGAAAGTGTGCTGATCGAACAGTGGTGAACGACGAGGTACGCCAATCTTTTGTTACTTTCCACTGGGTAGCCGAATCGTATATAAACGTAGGATTCAACTACTTAGCGGGCTTATATCATAGGAATGAGTTTTCGCTTTCATTATTCAGTCGTTGTGCTGATGCTGTGGTCGGGACTTGCCGCGGGCCAACTGGTAGGCGGGCCGCGCTTGGTGACGTCCGTGGATGCAGTCGAGAGCGCGACGGCGCGATCAGCGCCAGACCTCGCGTCATCGACAGTGCTGCCGCGTATGGCTCCCGAGCTGGCCCTGCGCGTGTTCCAGGAGCGAGCGGCCAACCAGAGCGAAAAGCTGGCTGGCTATTCAGCGATCACGTTAATCCACGCCGAACTTCCTCAAAGCTCACAAAAGGGCGAGTTCGAGTTAGAGCGCCACTATGCTGCACCGCACACGCTGGAGTTTACCGCGTTGCGCTACACGGGTGATGGCTTCGTGAAGAACAACGTGATCACGCGGCTGCTGCAGTCGGAAGTCGAGCATGTCAAGCAAGACGACCGCACAACAACAGCGGTCAATGAGGCTAATTACAAGATCTCGTACAGAGGTTCAGGACCGCTGAACGGACGTATCGTTCATGTGTACCAAGTCAAGCCACGTAAGAAACGCCCCGGGCTATTCAAGGGCAAAATCTTCCTGGACGCTTATACCGGCGCGATGGTTCGTGCCGAAGGATCGGTCGTAAAATCGCCTTCGTTCTTCGTCAAGAAGATTGAATTCGTGCAGGACTACGCCGAGGTAGGGAGCTTTACCCTTCCCACCCACATCCATTCCGACGCTATTGCACGGGTGATTGGTCGCACAGTCGTCGACATCTACCACCGCGATTATCAGCCGGTTGCTGCGGGTGTGCAGTCGGCTCAGCACGCCAGTTCCGATTCTTTAATCTCGGCACAATAGCTCTCGTCGAGTTTTTGACTGACGGTGCCAACCTCTTCCCCTGTTGGAGAGAAAATCCTTCACGGAACAGCACGGAGGATTTCAACAACGCCCGATGACTCCGACTGACTTTCTTGGTGCGACCGGCCATCGGCCCTGGCCTGTGCCGAACAGGCCGTGGATTGGCGTTCAAATCTGGCACGACCTTCTCTTCGCGCACTGGCCGGTTTCCGCGCAAGTTCTGAGGCCGCTGGTTCCGTCGCAGCTGCCGCTCGATACGTACGATGGACAATGTTGGGTGGGAATAGTGCCGTTCCACATGAGCGGTGTGCGTGCGCGGGGCATCCCCCCTGTGCCAGGCTTGTCAGCTTTTCCGGAACTAAACGTTCGCACCTATGTCGCGCTGGAGGACAAGCCTGGGGTTTACTTCTTCAGCCTCGATGCGGGAAACCTTCCGGCGGTCTGGGGAGCGCGCGCGTTCTTTCATCTACCCTACTTCTACGCGCGTATGAGGGTTGCCGTCCGCGAAGATGAGATCAACTACTCCTCCGGCCGACTTCTCACGCCGGCGGAACTGAAAGCGAATTACAGGCCTGTGAGCCCCGTCCAACTGCGCTCGCCCGGCACGCTCGACCACTGGCTCACCGAACGGTACTGCCTCTACACGGTATGGCGAGAACATGTATACCGCTGCGATATTCATCACCCACAGTGGCCACTGCAAGATGCGGCAGCAGAAATCGAGCGAAATACGATGGCGCGTGCTGCCGGAATTACGCTGCCTCACAGCGAACCGCTGCTGCACTTCTCTCAACGGCAGGAGGTCCTGATTTGGCCTCTGCAGCGGCTTTGAAATCTCCGTAGTGACTTGCTCCAGAATAGGTTTGTACCTATTCTTGCGTTGTGCCTGTAGGCCCCGAAAAACTGCTATTCCAGCTATTCACGATTTTCGTGGCCGCGAAGATTGTCGGAGAGCTCTTCGAACGCCTGAAATTGCCGGCGGTGCTGGGCGAGATCATGGCGGGTGCTGTGCTTGGGCCCTACGCGCTCGGCATCATCCATCCTACCGATACTATTCACTCGATCGCGGAGATCGGCGCAATTTTTGTTCTGTTTCACGCCGGCCTCGAAACCAGCCCGCAAGACCTGATCCGGGTCGGCAACAAGGCTCTGCTGGTCGCAGTTGTCGGTATCCTCTTTCCCTTCATACTAGGCTTTCTGTATATGCGGCTGCACGGAGACGCCACCACGGAGGCCACCTTCGTGGGTGCGGCAATGGTCGCCACAAGCGTGGGGATAACTGCCCGCGTATTGGGAGACTTGGGAGTCCTGAACAGCCGCAGTGCGCGAATCATTCTCGGAGCCGCGGTATTCGATGACATCCTGGGCATGTTGCTTCTCGCGGTCGTCGCGGGATTGGCATCAGTAGCGGGAATCGCATGGCTTCACCTGGGCGTAGTGGCGACGGAAGCCGTGGTGTTTGCCCTCTTCATGATCTTTATCGGATCGCGCATCATTCGGCCGCTGCGCAGGCGCGTCGAAAATCTTGAAACACATAATGCGCCGCTGATTCTCGCGCTCGCGATTTGCCTGCTGTTGTCATGGATGGCGACGAAGATTGGGATGGCCGCGATCATTGGAGCATTTTTTGCAGGGTTGATGTTTGCGGACTACTCGCCCGAGTGGGACCTGTTGCCACGCGTCGACGCCATCAGTGATTTCCTGGCGCCTTACTTCTTCTTCTCGATCGGCTCGCGCCTTGACCCCGGGCTTTTCAAAGGCAACGTACTGACGACAGCAATCGTCATTTCCATCCTTGCGATCGTTTCTAAACTTATTGGCTGCGGGCTCCCGCTGATCAAGGAAGGCTGGCGCACCGCAATCAAGGTGGGAGTCGGCATGATGCCGCGCGGCGAAGTGGCGCTGATCGTCGCGCTCGTAGGGCTGACATCGAAGATCGTGACGCCACCCACATACGCCATCGTGGTGTTCATGACGGCAGTCACCACGCTGCTGGCTCCTCCTGTGCTTCGCTACCTGTACCGCGATTCGGTGCGGGAGGCCGCTGCTGCAGGCGTGGTAAGTGCACCCTCCCCTGTATCCGAGCCAGAGACATCGCCTGCGCTCCCGGATCACGAATACTGATCATCCCTCACGTATAATTTCGATCTTCACAAAGCAAGGAGATCGCATGAGCCTCTCAGGGCGGGTAGCGCTTGTGACGGGCGCTTCGCAGGGAATTGGACGAGCCTGCGCAGAAGAATTGGGAAGGGCAGGCGCGACGGTCGCTCTCGCCGCCCGCAATACCGAAAAACTCAACCAGGTGGCGCAGGCAATCATTGCGGCGGGCGGTACAGCAGGCACTTTCAGTGTCGATGTCGCCGACGAGGATCAAGTCAAGGCAACGGTTAAGGCGGCGATCCAGCAATTCGGGAAAGTCGACATTCTCGTGAACAATGCCGGCATCACCCACGATCAACTGGTCATGCGCATGAAGCGGGCCGACTGGGATGCGGTCATCCATACGAATCTCACCTCGGCGTACCTGATGATCCAGCAGGTGATCCCGTCGATGCTGAAGCAACGTTGGGGACGGATCATCAACATCACGAGCATATTCGGGCAGATAGGCCAAGCCGGACAGGCAAACTATGCGTCATCGAAGGCGGGCTTGATCGGACTGACCATGGCCATCGCGCGGGAGGTTGCCTCTCGCAACATTACCTGCAACGCAATTGCCCCCGGGTTTATCGAAACAGCTATGACGTCCGGTTTTTCTGAGGAATTCAAACAGAACGCGATCAAGATGATCCCACTGGGCCGGGTCGGGACGGCCGACGATGTGGCGCATGCAGCAAGGTTTCTTGCTTCCGAGGAGGCGTCGTACATCACCGGTCACGTGCTGAACGTAAACGGAGGCATGCTGATGGGGTGAAGGTTGCCGTTCCAGGGCTGGCCATTGTTCCCGCTGCGTCGCCCCAGGAGCTCGAGCATATCCGGGAGTTGTTCCTGGAATACGCGGGTTCTTTAAATTTCAGCTTGTGCTTCCAGTCGTTCGAGAAGGAGCTCGCGGATTTGCCGGGCGACTATGCTCCGCCGGACGGCAGGTTGTTGTTGGCGTCCTTGGAAGGCGAGCCCGCCGGCTGTGTGGCGCTGCACAAGATTGAGGCGGGCGTATGCGAGATGAAGCGGTTGTACGTACGCCGGAAATTTCGGGGGAAGAAGCTCGGGTTCGCGTTAGCGAATGCGGTGATTGCGCAAGCGCAGTGGGCCGGGTATCGAGCAATGCGCCTCGACACCGTAGCTGGTGTTATGGATGAGGCGATTGCGATGTATCGGCGACTCGGCTTTCGCGAAATAGCGCCGTACCGCGTCAACCCGATAGAGGGCGCCCTGTATATGGAGCTCGCTTTGTGAGCACGGTACCTCTGAAGAGTGTGCGGGCCGCGCGCTTGCCAGTTCTCATCCTGGTTCCCGCATTTATCGCGTTCCTCGCGTATTCGTTCTTTCCTCGAGGCGGCCGGACCAAGCCCGCCGAAGCGTATGCCGCCACACGGCTGCTAGAAATCTACGATGCCGAGAAAGCATACGCAGCCAGCCACAGCGGGAACTTCGCCGGATCGCTCGATGACCTGCACCTCCCTCCCGCGGAATCTGATTACGTTTATGGGCTGGCGGTATCCAAGGGTGCGCAAGGCAACGTCACCCAATATCTGGCCACAGCGGATCCGCGAGTGCCGGGAAGAGTGGGAACTCGGTACTTCTCTGTCGATCAGACAGGAACGGTTCACTACGAATTTATGCGTCCGCCGAATCGGTGGAGTCCCAAACTCCAGCGCGAGTAGTCAGGGGGAGCCGAGACCCGCCAAGAGGGGTTCCGGGCGCCACTCCACAGCGCGCAGTTTTCCGTTGATATGAACGTCGTTCCCCATTTGTTTCTAATACTTACCAGGTGATCCCCGCTTGAACCTCGTTTTACCTGTGGTGCATTGCCGGGTTTTACGACTGGGTTCAATGTAGCTCGCGGAAGGTGCAATGGAGGCTTTATGGCGAGCTATCCGGTCGATTATTGCGAGCAGATCAACCCCGAACTACTGCAAGAGATCAAGGATGAGCGGCCCAGGTTTCGGGCAGCGGGACGGGTCCAGCAAAGCTTTGTCGCGCAGATCGAGAAACTGGCACTCCTCTGGCTCGCGAAGCGTACGCCGGCGTGGATCAACTCCGACCATCTGACAGCCTTGGGCTTGGTCGCCCAGATCGGGGCCGGAGCCGCGTACGCCTTCTCGCGCTGGAACCGGACTGGACTGCTGATGGCAATTGTGGCGTTGGCCCTGAACTGGCTGGGCGACAGCCTGGATGGCACCCTGGCGCGTGTTCGCAACCAGCAGAGGCCGCGGTACGGTTTTTACGTGGACCACATGGTGGACAGCGTCGGCACCGTGGCCCTGCTGTGCGGGTTGGCTTTGTCGGGGTACATGCACCCATACATCGCGATTGGGTTGCTGATTTGCTTTCTTCTGTTGTCGATCCAGACGTATCTGGCGACGTATACCATCGGCGAGTTCCGGCTATCTTTCTGGCGATTCGGCCCGACGGAATTGCGGATTCTGCTGGCAATAGGGAACCTCGCGCTGTTCGCGCGTGGACCGATGGTGCACTTCCGAGGCAGAGGGTACCGGCTCTTCGACATCGGCGGAGTGATTGGGATCGCGGCCATGGCATTGATGCTGACAGCCTGGACTGCAAAGAATACAGCTCGTCTTTACAACCAGGAGAAAACGCGATGAGCACGCGAAAGACAAGTGTGCGCTGGCTGAAGTTCAACGTGGTGGGCGGAATCGGAATTCTGGTGCAACTCGCCTGCCTAGGCGTCTTGACGGCCGCTGGTGTGAACTACTTAGTTGCGACCGCACTGGCCGTGGAAGCTGCGATAGTTCACAACTTCATCTGGCACGAGCGCTTCACATGGGCCGAGTGCGCGCGACTATCAGCCGGCCGCAGCACATTAAGTTTCTTTAAGTTCAATGCGACGACGGGCGTGTTCTCGATCGCCGGAAATCTTCTATTAATGCGTGTGTTCGCAGGCGTCGCGCATTTGCCGTACGTAGCCGCGAACCTGCTGACGATTTCAAGCTGCTCGGTTTTGAATTTCCTGGTCAGCGATCGGGTGGTATTCCGCAGCGACCGTGACACGGTGCATTAAGGATGCATCCAAAGCGCCAACATGACTCGACGTCGTCGCCGCCCCTGGTGGCAAAAGCACTCACTGACCCTAGTTGCTGGTGCAATTCTGGTGTTATGGATCCTGCTTTATGCCAAGTCATCTCCCAACACCCACCTCGGTTCATTTTTTGGTAATGCTATTGCTGACTGGACGGGACTGGTAGTAATGGCGCTGGCGACCGCACACCTCTACGAGAAAGGGTCCGCGGAAAGCAGGCAGCCGCGGGGAATACTGCCCAGCCGGGTCGAAGAGGTCCTGCGCGACCATTCGCTCACCATCTTCCTGCTGATCACGGGCGCGCTCTGGGTGGCGCTCTTCGCCCGCATGAATGCGCAAGGCAAATGGGGACAAGTGGTGGGCAACATAGTGTCGGAATGGACGCAGATTCTCGGCGTGGTACTTCTGACCAAGCGGCTTATCGAATACGGGTCCAAGGACAGCCGGAGATAACCGGCCACCACGAAGCACGGGGCTAGTACACAGTTACGCCTATAAGGGCGTGATTTTGCGACGATGTCCCTGCGCGGCTAAATGGCCTCGAGCGCTTGCCGGAGATCGGCAATCAGATCGTCGGGGTCTTCGATTCCAACTGAATAGCGAATCAAGGCTTCGGGAATGCCGGCGGCAGCGCGTTCTTCCGGCGAGGATTCCACGTGACTAGTGGTCGCGGGAGGGCCGGCAATCGTTTCGACAGCACCCAAGTTCGCAGCTAAATTCGCATAATGCAGGCGCGGTAGGAACGCTTTGACCGTCTCGAATCCTCCGTGCAGGGCGAAGCTGAGGACACCGCCGAAACCGGACATCTGCTGTCCAGCGATTTTGTGCCCCTCGTGCGTCTCCAGTCCGGGATAGAAGACCTTGTCCACCCTGGGATGGGAGGCAAGAAAGCGGGCGATCTGAAGGGCACTCGCATTTTGCTGCCGAATGCGGAGGTGCAGAGTTTTCATGCCGCGAAGCAGCAGGTAAGCCGACATAGGCTCGAGGCATGCTCCGTTGATTTCGCGAAAATGATAAACGCGGGTCACCAGGTCCTTAGGCCCGCAGACTACGCCGCCAAGGGCATCGGCATGACCACCGAGAAACTTGGTTGCGCTGTGAACAACAAGATCGGCTCCGAGTTCAAGCGGGCGCTGGTTGATCGGGGTGGCGAACGTGTTATCGACGACGACCCGTGCACCGACGCGGTGAGCCGCCTTAGTCAAGCGCTCGATGTCGACGATTTTGATCGTCGGATTCGTCGGGGTCTCGAGGTAAACAACTTTGCAACCGCGCGCGATAGCGCTTTCGATGGCCGAATGCTCGGTCGTGTCGCACAAGGCAACTTCGACCTGAAAGCGTGGCAGAAACTCGATGAATATCTTGTTCGTACCACCGTAAGTGTCTTTCACTGAGACGACGCGATCGCCGGGAGAAAGCAAGGTAAATAGTGTGTTGCTGATCGCCGCCATGCCCGAGGCGAAACTGGTGGCTGCTTCGGCGCCTTCGAGCTCGCGAACTTTGTCTTCGAATGCGGCAACCGTTGGATTGGTGTTGCGGCCATAGATGTGGCCGGTTTGTTTGCCGAGCGCGACTTCGAGCCAGTCATCAACTGTGTCGTACCCGTATGACACACTGAGCGCTACAGGGACTTGGGTAGCTCCCTGCCAGCGTTCGCCACGTTCTCCCGCCCAGACCGCGCGCGTACCCAATCCTGCGCCACTGTTTTTTTCGTTCATTGCTACCTCCGAGGCGCTCCGAGTATGCCAGAGATTGCAGCCGGCCACAGACACTGGAGCTATGAATGAAGTGATTTCGGTCGCCAAGACGAAACCGCGAATTTCTCAGTCGGTGCAAGGAGTCGGCACCCAGGGGCTGCGGGACTTGACTTAGGTTGCCAGCTTTTTTGCCAGCAGCTCATTGACAATCTTCGGATTGGCCTGACCCTTCGATGCCTTCATCACCTGTCCCACAAAAAAGCCGAGCATCGTGGCTTTCCCGGCACGATACTGTTCAGCCTGCTTGGGATTTGCAGCGATGACTTCGTCGATGATCTTCTCAATGGCGCTCGTATCGGTGAGTTGCTGCGGCTTTTCTTTCTCATAGACCGGGCCAAAATCCTGGTTGCGCTCAAAGGCCAAGTCGTACAGATCCTTAAGCTGCTTGCCGGAGATCGCGCCCGATTCGACCAGGTCCGCGGACATTGCTATCCCTTTCATAGAGATGGGCGATTGTTCGATCTCGAGGCCTGTCGCTTTGAGGCGGCCCATAAGTTCGCTCTGCACCAGGTTGGCAACGCGTTTGGGATTTCTTGCCGTGCGGGCTGCTTCTTCGAACTGGTCGGCCAGCGATTTGGTTGCGGTAAGCACAGTGGCGTCGTAGTCGGTGATCCCGTAGTCGCGAACCATGCGTGCACGCCGGGGTTCGGGCAATTCGGGCAAGTGCTTTGCGATATCGGCCTTCCACTTCTGGTCGACGACTAACGGCAGCAGGTCGGGCTCGGGAAAATAGCGGTAGTCATGCGCCTGCTCTTTCGAGCGCATTCCGTAGGTCTTACCTTCGTTCGCGTTGTAAAGCCGGGTTTCCTGGAAAATCTTGCCGCCCGATTCGATCACCTCGATCTGGCGTTCGATTTCATAATCAAGCGCATCCTTGATGAACCGGAAAGAATTTACGTTTTTAATCTCGGTCTTGGTACCGAATTCTTTTTGACCACGGGGTCGAACGCTCACATTGGCGTCGGCGCGCAGCGAGCCCTCTTCCATATTGCAGTCACTTACTCCGGTGTAGAGGATGATCTCCCTCAGGCGGGTCAGATATTCATAGGCTTCCTCGGGGGACGAGATATCGGGTTCGCTGACGATCTCGATCAACGGCACGCCAGTGCGGTTCAAGTCGATGGCTGTTTTCTTTTCGGCGTCTGAGAAGCCCTCGTGCAGGCTCTTGCCCGCATCCTCCTCCATGTGGACCCGTGTGATGCCTATCTTCTTTGGCGCGCCCGGTGTTTTGATTTCTATATGTCCGAACTCGGCGAGCGGCTTGTCGTATTGCGAAATCTGGTAACCCTTCGGAAGGTCGGGATAGAAGTAGTTCTTACGGGCGAAGATGGAGGCTTCATTAACTCGGCAGTTCAGAGCCATCGCCGCGAGGACGGCGAACTCGACCGCCTTACGATTGAGTACCGGGAGGACGCCGGGCATCCCCAGGCATACCGGGCAGACATTCGTATTCGGCGGATCACCAAAATGGGTCGAGCAGGAGCAGAAGATCTTCGTGGCCGTCAGTAGCTGGACGTGGACTTCCAGGCCGATGACAGGCTCATACTTCGCACGCGCACCGACCGACGCATCCCACGTGGTTGCCATTTACGGATTATAGGGCAATTGAAAAAAGCTATGAGGAACGCACCCTGCCGGTAGACTCCCGTACCACCAACTCGGGTTCGATGGCGATTTCGGTGGGATATTCTTTGCGGCCTTCGATGCGTTCGACAAGGCTCTGAGCGGCAATCTCACCCATTTTCCGGAGAGGCTGCCGGACCGTGGTGAGACTGGGAACGTGGTAGGCGGCGTCGCGGATGTCATCAAATCCAACGACAGAGACATCTTCGGGCACACGCAAGCCTGCCTCGAGGATAGCGCGGATCGCCCCGATTGCAGATATGTCGTTGTAAGCGAACAATGCTGTGAAAGAGTGTTTGCGGGACATCAGGTTCTTGACCAGTGCGTGCCCGTGCATCGGACTGGGATCATCCTTGTCGAGTTGCACGGTCAGTTCGGGCCGAATCCGAATGCCAATTTCGGCGGCAGTCTTCTCGATGGCCCGCCAGCGATCGGCAGAGTCGGAACTGAACGGCTGGCCGCGGACGAACGCAATGTCGCGGTGGCCGAGTTCGAAGAGGTGCTCGAGCGCGAGGTGCGCCGCCCGCGTGTGATCAAGGACAATGTTGGTCACACCTTTGACCCTTTTGTGGCCTGCGATGGCGACGGCCGGCACCGGAAGAGTCTGGCTCAGGCTGGTGTCGACGGTAATGATCCCTTCTACTCCGCGAGATACGAGGATGCCGGCGTACTGTTGCAGAAGGTTGGCGTCGTGACGGTGGGCGACAGTCAGAAAGAAGTATTTCTGCTCACTGAGAAAAGCCTCAGCACCGCTGATGACCATGCCTCCATAGGGATCGCCGATTTCCTCAGTTATCACACCGACGGTATAAGTGCGCTTTTTGCGCAAACTCCGGGCAAAAAAGTTTGGCCGGTAGTTAAGTTCGCGGGCGGCCGCCAGGATCCGATCCTTGGTGTGTTGAGGGATAGCTTTCGAGGAAGGGGATTCGTTCAGGACCGCCGAGACCGTACCCTTGGTAAGTCCAACGTGTTCTGCGAGTTCTTTCAGAGTAACTACCTGGGTGGCAGGTCGTTCCCGTTTGTCCTTGGTCATGATCGAGCGGTAGTGTCCAGAATTGAACCATGCGCAAAATAGCATGGCAACAGTTTTCTTGCAGCCCAGCGATGCTGTTCCGCAGGGCGCTGAGCGCTCGCGAATTCCTGACGAACCGGACGTTAGCAGTTAGTGGGAAACTTGGAGGACGGCTTGGCGCAGATCGTTGCCGATCTGCCCTTGCCAGCGGCGGAATGCGGGCAGCCACTCCAGCCGCGTACCGAGTTCGTCGGGCGAGATGAAGTCGGCATTCTGGTCCTTGCGGCGCTCGAACATGGCATTGCGCAGCTTGGCGGCAGTGCCTTCGTCGAAGCTCTCGGAAATAATCAGTATGTTGTTCGGCCATTCCTCAATGATCACCGGACCTTCTTCGGTGGTGATCTCGGTTGTCCACTGGGAGCACTCGGTACCCGCGGTACACGACCCCTTTTGCCGCAGTTCGGTGGTCTTGTACCGCCGGGCGACCCCGTCGGCATAAAGCTTGGCGAACTTCTGGAGGGCCTCGGGCGTTTTCCAACGTGACACGTACAGCAGGGCGACGTCAGCGGGATCGCTCGGAGGTGCCACTTTGCCGTTCTGTCCGGCCGGCGCAAACGCGAGATACGCGCCTCCCTGCCAGAAGCCAGCAATCTCGTCCGCCACTCTACGATTGCCAAGCTGCTTCAACAGCGCTCTGACATCAAGCTCTCCAAAACTTCCCGAGTCGTACATTGCGTACTTGTCGGCGATCAAGGGCCGCACATCGGGGATGGGAAGTGACGGCAATGGCTCCGGATGCAGGTAAGCCTCGGGCTGGAGAATTTCGTGAGTGCTGTGGGGCGGATGAGCCAGGGCGCCGGCAAAGGCAAGCTCTTTACCGCCGCGCTGCAAGAGTGTCGCTTCGAATATCAAGCCGTCTCGATAAGGAAAGGAACCAGCCTCCCGCAAAATCATGGGAGCGCTGTGCATCAACGGTGTATCGACAACGGCGCGCACGGAGGGATCTTCCATGGCCGAGATCAATCCGGGGGCGTTCTTCATGTTCCTGCCCGTTGGCGCCAGGATGTAGTCGTAGTAGACGATCATGGCCTGGCCTTCGGCGACAGCGTGCCGGACACTGATGCTCTCGTCGTCATCGACTTCGAAGCTGCCGTTCGACCGGACGAATGCGGGGTGTGCTCCCGCTTTCGCCCAGCGTTTGAGGTCGTAACTCTGGTCCTGTAGGGCATGCGTGAGTTCGTGGGCGAGCACGGGTTTCTGCTCGTCCAGGGGAACCCAATTCAGCAGCGAAATGACCTTGGTGTCGTCGTCGTAGTAGGCGGCTACCTGTTGGCCGTCGGACTTGACCAGAAAGCCTCGTAAGTCGAATCCGCGCGGCAGGAGGCCAAACTTCTTCATGGTAGTTTCCGACCGGGCAAATCGGTCGTTATATTCTTCGCTCGACATCTTGTCGCGGACGAATTTTTCCACGTCTGCCTGGCCGATCAGGCGGCGCTTAACGGGAGTCTTCTGCGGAAGGCCACTATCCTCGCTGGCGAATTTGAAGATCTCGTCCACGGAACGGAAAAGTTCCTGTGCGTCTTGCTGGGTGATGCGAACCTCGGCAGGTTTGTTCTTATGAAGACTTCGTGCAATGTCACCCAGACTCTGCTGCGGCTCATTGGAAGTCTGGCCGGCGGTCTCGGCGGCGGGGAAACTTGACTGGGCGGCGGCGGAAATCACCAGCACAGAAGCGACCAGTAGCACGGACAGGGGGCGAATCACAGTCATAGATATCTCCAGCCGGACGGAACTTTGGGGGAGGGCCAGGAATGTGGGCTAAGACTTCGATTGTGTGGGAATGCGTCGACAAAGTTAAGCCACGAAAGGGAAGCCCTCGTTACCGACGTAACAGGAACTTGATGAGTTTGTGGAACGATGCCATTCGGTGTGGCATGCCGCGTGCGCTGCGGTTCGCGCGCGGTGTGCCATAATATTTCAGAAGAACCGTGAGGATGGATCATGAGTGAGCACAAAGTGTTCTGCGTCAAATTCCAGCGGGAGATGCCCGGCCTGGACGAGCCGCCTTTCGATACCGAGCTTGGGAAGAAGATCTACGAGAACGTGTCGAAGGACGCGTGGAACATGTGGATGGAACACTGCAAGATGTTGCTGAATGAATACCGGCTGAACCCTGCGCGCAAAGAAGATCAGCAGGTAATTGTCAATCAGCTGGAGCAGTACTTTTTTGGCGAAGGTTCAGCGCTGCCCAAAGAATACGTTCCGCCCACCCACAGCTGAGACGACCAAGTGGGCAATTCAGAAGCGCAATACCAGGCCGGTTGTGATCCGGAAATTGCTCTGTTTCGTGTTGAAGAGGCTGGTGTGGACGTAGTCTCCCTCAAATCGCCACCCCAAAATCGGCATAAGCTTGTAATCGAGCCCGCCGCCTACCGCCGTCGCTAGCGAGGTATCACTTGTGGAAGGAACGCCGGACGCGCGGCTCAGGCTCGCGTGGCCAATCCCTGCCATGGCCTCCGCGAATGGCCGGACCTTGCCCACCGAAAAGCCCAGTCGAGGACCGAAGAGAAAGGTATGAAGGCTCGCATCCGGTGATGCACTTGTGCAGGAGCTCGGCGCGCCAGGACAAGCGAGGAACTCCCGGACAGTGCCGTACGTTCCACTGACATCAGCGACGCCGGAGATGAAGGGAAGAATGTTTACCTCGACGGCGCCGTCCCAACCATTGAAGTTCCGGTGGTCATCGGGCGAGAAAGTTGTGTTGAGGTTGAAATAGGAATAGCCGACATAAAGATTGCCGCCGGGTAACTGGGCATTCGACGCCAACCCGAATCCCAGCATGCAAAGCACAAGAGCGATGAGCTTGCGCATATATCGTCCTTACAATCGATTGCTTGTGGATATCTGTAGGATGCAGGACTCAGCTCTGCTTTTGCTTCGGACCACCCGGGGGGCGGACTCAAACCAATAACGAAAATTTGATGTTTCGTGACCGCAATCCACAGCCGCGTTCTCGTTAAGATAAGAATCAGAATCACCGGCGGGAAATTTTTGTAAACTTTTCATCTGGTTGAAACCAAGTTGCGACGCCGACCTCTTAGTCTGATCTCATGACACAGGAAGCTGAAGTTTATGCATCGCCGGAGTACCCAGCCCCTCTGGTCGACATCAAGGAGCAGGATTTGTCTTTGCGTCTGGAAACCAGCAGCGTAGGAAATGCGAGCGTCGTACATTGTCACGGACGGATTGTCTATCGTTATGAGGCAGCCGCGCTTTCGTACAAGGTAGCCGAGCTACTAGGACGGCGGCGCCTGGTCATACTCGACTTGCAACACGTCACCGCCATCGACAGCGCAGGGCTAGGCGAGCTCGTCGCCTTGCATATGTGGGCCCGGGGACACGGATGTACGCTACGGCTGAGCGGCGTCACCACCCGGGTTCACGATCTGCTGCGTCTCACGAACCTCACGTCGCTGTTGGAGGTGTTTGCGACCGAAGAGGATGCGGCAATCGCAACACGGAGTTCGGTGGCATAGCCGATTATTCGTAGCGCAACGCTTCGACAGGATCGAGTTTGGATGCGCGCAGGGCTGGCACGAGCCCGCTGGCGACCCCGACCAGCAGCAGGACCATGGTCGACAGAAACACTGTCATGAACGATATCTGCAAGTGAATATCGCCTTTTCCAGAGTCGTCTTCAAAAAGCGGTCCCATCATCGGCAAGCTACCCACCGTCGCGGCTATGGCGTAAGAAAGGATGATTCCGATGGCTCCGCCCAGGAGCATGATCATCAAGGTTTCTGAGAGAAACTGCAGGCGGATGTGAAGCTTCTTGGCGCCTAATGCGCGGCGCAGACCTATCTCGCGAATGCGTTCGTCAACCGATACGAGCATGATATTCATCACGCCAACCCCGCCAATTCCGAGTGTCAGGGTGCCGATGAAGGTGAGCAAAACTTCCAGGCCAATAGTGATTCCGTCGATGATGGGACGAAACTCATCGCGTCCGAACATCTGAAATGCTTTGGGATCGGTCGGAGAAAACTGCTGTCGGGTCGCTACTGCGGCGAGCACCTGGGCCATGGCGCGCTTTTCAAATTGCGGGGCGATGGGGGCGAATACGAGGACCGCGGCATATCGCGTATTCCACAAATCTCCGGCGGCCGAATAGGGGATCCATACCGACTCGTCGTCACTGGAGAAGTAGTTGCTGAGCTGGATTTTCCGCGCCATCACACCAATGACGGTAAAACGAACGCCCCCGATGAGCACCGTTTCACCGACAGCGGGACGGCCGCTGAAGAGTTGTTCACGGACCCTTCCACCAAGGAAGCAGACGCGACGGCGCTCGAGTTCATCGCTTGCATTGATCCAGCGGCCCTCGGAGGGCACTTCGTTGCGCATCTCACCATATTCGGGACAGACGCCGCGGATGGCGGAGGTGCCGACCATGCGATCGCCATAGGCAATGCCAGGCCGCTTTACAGTCTCGAGACACGCGTATTTCACCAGCGGGGCATTGGCCTTGATCATGTCAAGGTCGGCCTTTTCCAGAACAACTTTCTTTCCGGCACGTTGGCCGCCGGGTTGTTCGCTGGTCTGCTGCGGCCAAGCGACAACCACGCTTTTCCCAAACGCGTCGAATCCACCCACCAGGATGGAGCGAAAGCTGTGGCCGTAGGCGATCAACAGGGTAACGGTCACAATGCCCCACACGATGCCGGCCATCGTGAGGAAGGAGCGCGTGCGATTACGCTTCAGCGCGGTCCAGGCTTCGAGAATGATTTGCATCAGCATGGGAAGCCACAGGCGTTCACGGACACAGACGAACACAGAACATCGGCAGGCGCGTCTGATACTCGACGGCTATAACAAAGGCGCTTCATCCTCCGGCCTCATATCGCAGAGCTTCGATGGGATCGACGGATGCAGCACGGCGAGCGGGATACAGAGCTGAGAGCACTGCGATGGTTCCCAGCAACCCAAAAGACAGAACACCGGTGACCCATGTCGGCAACAGGCCCGCGAAGAAGTCGGGCATCGGCAACATATTTACCAGTGCGCACATTCCGAAGGCAATCGCCAATCCCACGCCGCCGCTGACGAAAGCCATAAATAGCGCTTCGAAGAAGAAGTGCTGAAGGATGGAGCGTGAGGGGGCGCCCAGGGCTTTGCGGATACCGATCTCGCGAGTTCGTTCCCTGACCGCGACCAGCATAACGTTCATGACGCCCAGTCCGCCGAGGAAGAGAGTGACAATGCCTACGGCGCCCAGGAAATACTTCATTCCATTCGTCATGGTCTCGAAAGCCTTGGCTTCCTGAATGGTGTCCCAGATGGGACAAGCTTCCTTGTCTCGCGGATCGTAGTGGTGCAGAGTTGCCAAAGCGCGGCGGATTTCACCTTTGCAGGCTTCGTGCTGCCCGACCGAACGGGGAGTGACGAGCATCTGGTCGAAGGTAAATGGCGTTCCGGGTGGCTTGTCGGGGAAATCCTGCCGCATGGCGGAGAAAGGAACAAAGATTTTGTTCACATCCCAGCCGTCATAGCTTGAATCCTGTTTCTTTTTCGCCATGACGCCAATCACTTTGTAGGGTAGCTCGTTGAGGTAGACGTTTTGGCCGACGGCGTCGCCCATCGGGAACAGTTGCTTGGCTGCATCGCTTCCCAGGAAAGCAACACGCCGGGCTTCCTTCATGTCGTCCCAGTTGTAAAAACGCCCGCTACCCACTTCCAGGCTACGAATCTCTCCAAAGGGCGGGTAAGAACCGGTCACGAGGAATGCCGCGGCATTGTATGCGCTGTGAGACCGGACGCTATTCTGCTCAAGTTCCGGCAGGATGTACTCGCAATCGGGGGACTGCTCCTGCGCAAAAGGTACGTCGGAGTCAACCCAGCGCACCTCTTTTCCGGCACGCTGCCCACCGGCCTGCAAGCTGGTGCGGCCGTGGAAGACAATCATGATGTCCTTGCCCAGGGTTTCGGCCTGCTTGGCTTGGCCTACTCGAAGGCCCTCCCCCGCTGCCGTCATTAGCACGATCGAGACGATGCCCCACGCAATGCCGAACATGGTCAGCAGCGTGCGCAGCTTGTGAGCCCACAAGGTGCGCAGCACATCGCCGATCAGGTCTCGAAAGATCATCCCTAAACCTTGGACGGGGTGAGCCTGGAAACGGTAGCCGCCCCTCTCCACAGAGATACGGAATAGAAGCTCACTTTGTTGCAGGATTTCCCATTTAGGGGCGAAGGAGGTCAGCCGGCCGGAACGGGATTGATCTGTTCCAGCCAGCCCTGGAAGTCCCGGAGGGCGAGTTCGCACTGCAAGCGGTGCCGGTCCTTGCGGTCCCGTATTCGGCGATCCAACGGGGGCAAGAGGTCGAAGGTAATATTTGCGGGCTGGAAGTTCTTCGGGTCGGCCTGGGTAACGTAGTTGAGTAGCGATCCAAAAGCGCTGGTTCGGGGTGGCGGGATCAAATCGGCGGCGACCGCTAATGAGGAAGCATTGACCCCCGCAATCAGGCCGGTCGCTATGGATTCCACATAGCCCTCGACGCCGCAGATCTGTCCCGCAAAGAACAGATTGGGCCTGGCTTTCATCTGAAGTGTGTCGAGTAGCAGCGTGGGGCCATTGATGTACGTGTTGCGATGAATCTGGCCGTATCGAAGGAACCGGGCGTTTTCAAGTCCGGGGATGAGCCGCAAGACACGGGCCTGGTCTCCGAATTTCAGGTGATTCTGGAAACCCACCAAGTTGTATGAATCAGCACGGAGATTCTCCTGTCTCAGTTGGACGACGGCATAGGGCTGTTTTCCGGTGCGGGGATCGCGTAATCCCACCGGCTTCATCGGCCCAAAGCGCAGGGTGTCCCGGCCGCGACGAGCAATCTCTTCGATCGGAAGGCATCCCTCGAAGTAGTTCAACTTCTCCCAGTCGCGCGACTCCACGGACTCGGCTGAAACCAGGGCTTCATAAAACTGATCGTACTCATTCTGCGACATGGGGCAATTGATGTAGTCTGCGGTGCCCTTGTCGTAGCGCGCAGCCATGTAAACCTTCGACATGTCGATGGAGTCAGCATCAACGATCGGGCTAATAGAGTCGAAAAAGTACAGGTGCGTGGTTCCACTCAGGCGCGCGATTTCCTGCGCGAGCGCATCGGAGGTAAGAGGACCGGTAGCGATGATCGTAATCTGATCGTCGGCGACTGTCGTGACTTCTTCACGGTGAATCCGGATCAGCGGTTCGCGAGAAAGGGCGTCGGTGACCTTGGCGGAAAAAGTTGTGCGATCGACGGCCAGCGCGTGTCCGGCAGGAACGGAACATTGCCGGGCGATCTCGATCAACAGAGATCCGGCGCGGCGCATTTCTTCTTTCAGCAGCCAGGGCGCGGTGTTTTCGCTGTCGGACTTGAGGGAGTTGGAGCAGACTAGTTCGGCAAAGTTTTCGGTTTGGTGTGCCGGCGTGGATCGAACGGGCCGCATCTCGTATAGATCAACGGCGACACCGCGCCGGGCACACTGCCACGCCGCTTCGGATCCCGCCAAGCCGGCACCGATGATCTTGACAGAGGGCATCTCGGAAAGCACTCAACCACAGAGGACACAGAAGATCACAGAGAAACTGAAGTGCGCTTGTGAGCTCTGCGGTGGAAGTCTTCTGTATTATACGAACGCTACTTTCCTAAGGAGACAATGCATGGCGCGCATTTCGCTTATTGAACCGGAAGCCGCCAGTCCGGAAGTGAAGGAGATTTACGACAAGGTTCTGAAAGGCAAGCCGGGCAATGTGCAAAAGGCCATAGCACAGCGGCCCGAAGTGCTCAAGAACTTTTTGCCTTTCTATGCCAGCGTGGGCCGCTCTCTCGACCGCAAACTGTACGAGCAGATCTACATTCGCGTCTCCTGGCTGAACGGCTGCAATTATTGTCTACAGCATCATCTCGCTTCGTCGAAGCGAGTCGGACTGAGTCAGGACGATTGGAAAGCTTTATCGCAGGGGAACTATTCAACGTTCGGTGACGCCAACAAGAGCGCGCTTAGCTACGCCGAGAAACTGACGCGCGCATCCAAGGCGGTTTCCGATGCTGATATTGCTGCGCTCAAGAAATACTTCTCTGACGAGCAGATCGTCGACATTCACCTGCTGGTCGGCTTGGTGAATCTGACGAACCGTTTGACCGATCCGCTGGGCTTAGAAGTGGAGTTTGCGGAAGAGAAGATTTGAGTAGCAGTTTCAAGTTTTAAGTTTTAAGTTTTAAGTTTTAAGTTTCGAGTTTCGAGTTTCAACAGCCCGTTGGAAACTTGAGAACGTCTTGTTTATAGCGCGCTCTCTTGCGACTCGGAGCGAAGCTCGGGACTACAGAATTACTCTCTCGTCGCCCACACGACGCGTCACCCGTTCTCGATCCAAGTACTCGAGCAGGGGGATTGCGTACTTGCGCGAGACGCCAGTCAGGTCCTTGAACGCGGCAACATCGATTTTCGGCGATTTTGCTTTGTAATTGCCGATCTGGCGCCGTAGTTCCTCAAGCGCGCTGCGATGAAATACGAGGTCGTCGGACAATTTGATCAGGGTCTTGTCGCGCAGGAGCAGGGTGACTATTTTCTGCGCGCGCGTCTTGTCGACCTTAAGTCCCGCCAGAACTTGCGCGAGCGCCGGCACTTTGAGTCCCGCGGACGAGAATGCATCTTCGATGACCTTCTTGGACTCGGATTCTTCGTCTTTCATCACGACCCCGCGCCCACGAAGGCGGATGATTTCGCCTGACGCTTCGACGCTCCCCGCCTGGATGGCTTCGTTCAACATGCGGTCGAATACGTCAGGAGAAACATTGGTCAGGCGATTTCGAAGTTCTTCGCGCCCCATACCCGCGACCAATGGATTTTGCTTATGGAAAAGGTCGAGGATGTTGACGATTCCTTTACGGATAACATCCAACGCCAATCTAGGCAGGAGAGTATTGCCGTAGAGCGCAATTTCCGGGATTGTGGCCGCCACTGCCTTCAGGGTCGATGGAGTCCATCCTGTCCGCGCCACAGTTTCGGAAAAGGTCAGGCCTTGCGTTCCCCTCGCCACCACGCGCGCGCGTAGATTTGCAGGCAGTGACGGGTCGTTCAGCAACCGGAGTGAATCCGCGTAGTTGACAATTTTTTGCGAACGGCGCGGGGGTGTGTTCTCCACTACCACTCCCCCGCCGATAGTGATTACCGGCGAGAACCGACGCACGATAAAGCGGTCACCAGGAAGTACGAGTAACCGGTCGTTCGTCCGTAGTTGCGCGTACCCACTCTGACCGGGATCGAGTTGCTTGTGTTCGTATAGACGAACTTCGGCGATTGTTTCCGAAGTGTAGGTGTGCAGGTGAACCCGTGACCTGTCTTTAAGCGGCCGAGCGGAAGGGAGCAGTGCGAGGGAGACATCGAGACGATCCGTTGTGCGGAACGTGTCAGGAGGAGCAAGCATCATGCCTCGCCCGAGGTCCTCGACCGCGGCGCCTGCCAGGTTTAGTGCAGTGCGCTGTCCAGCAACTGCTTTGTCAGCTGTCACCCCATGCACCTGCAGACCACGCACTCGCACGCGGCGTCCGGTCGGGAATACTTCCAGTTCGTCTTCTTTCTTGATCGTGCCGGACACGAGCGTTCCAGTGACGACGGTGCCGAACCCTTTCATAGTGAAGACGCGGTCAATGGGTAGTCGCGAGAGTGCTGTCGAATCGCGTGCGGGGATGTCCAAAGCAATTTTTCCCAGCGCGCTCTTCAGCTCGTCGATTCCGGCGCCGGTCAGGGAACTGACGGGGATGATGGGCGCGTGTTCGAGAAATGAGCCCCGCAGGAACTCTTCAACTTCCAGTCGGACCACGTCGAGGGTCTCGCGGTCGACGGCGTCGGACTTCGAAAGGACCGTGATGCCGCGCTGAATCGACAGAAGACGGCAAATGTCGAAGTGCTCCCGGGTTTGCGGCTTGATGGACTCGTCGGCAGCGATGACGAGGAGTACGAGGTCTATTCCGCCGATTCCGGCAAGCATGTTACGGACAAAGCGCTCGTGCCCGGGCACATCAACGAACCCCAGGCGCAGGCCCTGCCCATTGGGTCCAGTCAATTCGAGGTGAGCGAAACCGATGTCGATGGTGATGCCGCGACGCTTTTCCTCATCCAGCCGGTCGGCGTCGATCCCGGTCAAAGCCTTAACCAGAGCGGTTTTCCCGTGGTCGATGTGCCCAGCGGTACCGACGATGACCGACTTCATGGCGACATTCTAAAGCCGGACGCAGCTTTACGCCCGGTGGTGGTGGGATCCGCACACATCGGCACAATTGCGCGGCTGCTTTCTTCCGCTCCGCATGCGACAATAGAGCTTCCCCATATGCCAACTGCCGCGACTGCCAGCATTACTCCGGAGGTCATCCGGGACCACGGCCTCACGCTCGAGGAATACGAGAAGATCAAGAAACTGCTGGGCGGACGCGAGCCCAGCATCACCGAACTGGGTATCTTCAGCGTGATGTGGAGCGAGCACTGCTCGTATAAGTCCTCTCGCGTTCACTTGAAGCGCCTTCCGACTCGTAGCCGCCGCGTAGTACAAGGGCCGGGCGAGAACGCCGGCATCATCGACATCGGTGATGGCTGGGCGTGCGCGTTCAAGATCGAATCGCACAACCATCCTTCGTTCATCGAACCATTCCAGGGCGCCGCAACGGGCGTAGGCGGAATTCTCCGCGACATCTTTACCATGGGCGCGCGTCCTGTTGCTGTTATGGATTCGCTCCGATTCGGGCCGATCGCGCTGAGCAATACGGACGAAGCAAAAGACGTAACCGAGGCGGAGATCCACAAGAACCACTCAGTTATGGAAGGCGTCGTAAGTGGGATCGCTTCATACGGCAACTGTTTCGGGGTGCCGAATCTGGGCGGCGAGACCAAGTTCGAAACCAGCTATTCGCACAATCCCTTGGTGAATGCGTTTGCCCTGGGCCTGGTGCGGCGCGACCAGATCTTCTACGCAAAGGCCGCCGGCGAGGGCAACCCGGTTATTTACGTGGGATCGAAGACCGGCCGCGACGGTATCCATGGCGCAACGATGGCCAGCGAGGAGTTCAGCGAAGCATCTGAAGCGAAGCGTCCCAACGTGCAAGTGGGCGACCCGTTCCTCGAGAAGCTTCTGCTGGAAGCGTGTCTGGAAGCGATGCAAACGGGCGCGGTCGTCGGCATTCAGGACATGGGCGCGGCGGGCCTGACCTGCTCGACCTGCGAAATGGGAGCCCGCGGGCAGGTTGGAATCGAGATCGAACTCGACCGCGTCCCGCAGCGTGAGACAGGCATGACTCCTTACGAAATCATGCTTAGCGAATCGCAGGAGCGGATGTTACTCGTCGCGCAGAAGGGCCGGGAAGCCGAGGTGTTCCGAGTCTTCACAAAGTGGGGCCTGGACGCGGTGGAGGTCGGCCGTGTCACGAATGACGGGAAAATGCGAGTCCTGGAGCACGGCCAAGTCGTCGCGGAGATTCCGAATGAGGCACTCACCGACGACGCGCCGGTCTACAAGCGTCCGCTGGAACGATGGGAGCCGCCGGTTCGACGTGAAAAGCCGGAGGAGATTCGACTGGGCGGGTCAGGCGATCTGACTGGCGCGCTTAAGCAGCTTCTGGCCAGCGGCAACATCTGCGGCAAGCGATGGGTGTGGCAACAGTACGACTCGATGGTGCAGACCAATACGGTCGAAGGGCCCGGTGCGGGCGACGCGGGCGTGATCCGAATCAAGGGATCGCAACGCGGGCTGGCGATGTCTCTGGACGGGAATGGCCGCTGGTGCTATCTCGATCCTCGGCTGGGAGCCATGCACGCCGTTGCCGAAGCTGCGCGCAACGTGGCTTGTACGGGGGCGACTCCGGTTGCCGCCACGAACTGCCTCAACTTCGGGAATCCCGAGAAGCCGAACATCATGTGGCAGTTCTCGCAGGTCATCGACGGTATGACCAAGGCCTGCGAGGAGCTCGAGGTTCCGATCACTGGCGGAAACGTCAGCTTTTACAACGAAACCTTGGGCGAAGGCATTTACCCCACTCCGGTGCTCGGTGTCGTCGGCATCCTGGAAGACGTACATCAGGCTGGGCGAATTGACTTTCGCGGAGCTGCCCGGTCGGTCCTCCTGCTTAGAGCGGCCGAGCCTGGAGATATCACTGACGTGGAATCCGAATTCGGTTCCTCCGAGTATGCAAAGGAAGTACTGGGAGAGCTTTGGGGCTATCCGCCTGAACTCGACTTGGAGAAAGAGGCGGCTTTTCAGAAGGCGCTTGTCGAGTTGATCCGGGATGGGGTGGTCGAGTCCGCCCACGACTGTTCAGACGGCGGATTGGCAGTCGCCCTAGTTGAATCAGCATTTCCCAAGAACGTTGGAGTTCAGGTCGAACTGTCCGCGAACGACCTACCCCCCGAGTACGTGCTGTTCGGGGAAGATGCGAGCCGGGCGGTGCTTTCCTGCGACCCGGCGAACGTGGGGCGAATCAAAGAGATAGCGGCGAAATACGGCCTTTCTGCCGAGGTGATCGGCGAAACGACTCCCGAAAGAGTAGAAATTCGAGTAGATGGCCGGACAGTCGTGTCGGCAGACGTAGGCGAGTTGAACGCTGTGTACGAAGGCGCGCTGGAGCAGGCGCTGCGGACAGACCCGTCGCCTGTAGCAGCAGCCTGAAGCAATTTGGTAATTGAGTACTTTGTAATTTGGTAATTTGAAATCCCGTTGTGCACGGTTTCAAATTACAAATGACGAAATCAGCTGAGAGCTAAAGGCTAAAAGCTCATGGACAAATTTCGCGAAGAATGCGGCGTAGTGGCGATTCACTCGCACCCGGAAGCGGAGAAGCTCGCCTACCTCGGGCTGCACGCGTTGCAGCATCGTGGGCAGGAGTCGGCGGGGATCGCCAGTTCCGACGGCCTGACGCTTCATCAGCACAAGGCCATGGGCCTGGTAGCCGACATTTTCACCGAAGAAGTTCTGACCCGGCTGCATGGTACTCATGCCATAGGCCACACGCGTTACTCGACGGCGGGGGACTCGGCGCTTCTGAATGCGCAGCCCATTCTCGTCCAGTCGAATAAGGGACAGATCGCGCTGGCGCACAACGGGAATCTGGTGAACGCCCATGAAATCCGCAGCCGCCTGGAGAGCCAGGGGTCGATCTTTCAGACCAGCAGTGATACGGAAGTGATCGTCCATTTAATCGCTCTGTCCCGGGAGCAGACGCTGCCTGAAGCCATGGCGGATGCGCTGCGGCGGGTCGAAGGCGCATTCTCGCTGGTGATGATCAGTGCTGACCGGATCTTTGCCGCGCGCGATCCGCGTGGCTTCCGTCCGTTGGCCATGGGACGCATACCGGCCGCGTCTGGCGAGAAAAGAGAAACCATCGTCTTCGCATCGGAAACCTGCGCTTTTGACCTGATCGGTGCGACCTACGAACGGGAAGTCAAGCCGGGCGAGTTGGTTGTGGTCGGTCCCGAGGGTATAAGCTCCCGCTTCTATTCTCCGACCGGGCCGCAGTCGAGCTGCATTTTCGAGCACGTTTACTTCTCGCGACCGGACAGCATGGTGTTTGGCCGATCGGTGGAGCAGAGCCGTGACGCGCTCGGGCGTCAGCTCGCGCGAGAGGCGCCTGCCGATGCTGATATCGTGGTGCCCGTTCCCGATTCCGGTGTGACGGCCGCGATGGGTTATGCCGCTGAAAGCGGAATCCCGTTTCGCTTTGGCCTGATCCGGAATCACTACGTCGGACGGACGTTCATCGAGCCCTCGCAGTCGGTTCGCGATTTCGGTGTGAAGCTGAAGCTGAATCCTGTGCGATCACTGCTTGAGGGCAAACGCGTGGTGCTGATTGACGACTCTATTGTGCGCGGTACGACCAGTCGGAAGATTGTCCGCATGATCCGAAGCGCGGGCGCGACGGAAGTGCACATGCGGATTTCCTGTCCACCCACGATCTCGCCTTGCTTTTATGGCGTGGATACGCCTTCGAAGAAGCAGCTGATTGCCGCGAACAAGTCCATTGACGAAATTCGGGAGTACATCGGGGCGGACTCACTCGCCTACTTGTCCGTGGAAGGTTTGAAGCAGGCCTGCGGAGAAGGCGAGAAGACCGCATATTGCACGGCGTGTTACACCGGCAAATATCCGACCGATTGGGTCGATATTGAAGAAATCCAACCCGCTCTTGTTCGTCGCTAGCGTCGCACTACAGCAAATTACAATGTTCCGGTGACGACCTCCGCGCCTGTAGTAAAGAGTCCACAGACCGAGCCAGCTCCCGCATACGATCTCCGGCAGCGGCTTCTTCTCTGGGCCATAACCACGGCAGGGCAGCTTGCGATTGGAAGCATCGGATCAACGTTGCGACTCGCCGTTCATATCGAGCAAGGGGGTCCAGCTGACTTCTACACGCGCCCTTTGATTCTCTGCTTCTGGCACGAGGCGATATTTACCTCAACCTACGCTTTCCGCAATCAACAGATCGCGGTGCTTACCAGTCAGAGCTTCGATGGAGAATACATCGGGCGAATCATCTCCAAGTTCGGCTATGTTCCCGTCCGAGGATCAAGCAGCCGCGGTGGTGCGCGGGCTCTACTGCAATCCCGAAGGGTGCTGGAAAAAGGCCTTACGGTCGCATTCACGACCGATGGCCCGCGCGGTCCGGCTCTGGTTGCGAAGCCGGGTCCGATCACGCTCGCTCGCAGCAGCGGCGTGCCTATAGTTCCGTTTCATCTGGCCATCGAGCGGGCGTGGCGACTCAAGTCCTGGGACCGTTCGGTTATTCCGAAGCCTTTCTCGCGGGGGTTGCTCTGGATGGGCAAGCAGATCACAGTCCCGCATACCACGCCCGATGCCGAGATGGAGGAGTTCCAATCCAGGTTACAGTCGGAGCAGGAACGCGTTCGCAGGCTGGCCGAGGACAACGTGAGGCGCGTCGGCTCTCGCGACTTCCCGGCTACCAAGTAACCCCCCAGTTCAGATCATCAATCACTTGCGGTCAACCGCTTCCGGCGCGGTTGACACCCTGGACTTCAGCAGCTACAGTTTGTTCTCGCTTTTTCGATCTTTCTCAATCACCTTGGTTCGCGCGTCCTCGCAGGAGGACTGGGAAGCGGGTGCAAATCCCGCGCTGCCGCGCAACTGTAAGCGAGGAAAACGCAGCCGGTCACTGGAGCAATCCGGGAAGGCCGCTGCCGAATCTTTGGGACAGAGCTCTTAAGCTGTCTGACCGAGTCGCTGGACTCGGATTCTCGCAAGCCAGGAGACCGGCGCGAACTGTCTCCTCAACCCCTTTCGCGTGCAAAGGAGGATGGCTTGCAAATTCTTCGCGTTGTTCTCTCGTGGTTACTGCTCTCGTCGATCGTGGCGGCCGCTGATCTCACCATAAAAGTTGTCGATCCCTCTACATCTCCGGTTGCGGGTGCCGAAGTTCGTATCTTTCGGATCTCCGATGGTGTTCCGGTGGGGACGCAGCTCACCTCCGCCGCTGGGACTGCCGTCTTTACTGGCCTTGGTGCGGGTCGGTACAGAGCGCATGTGCTTGCGCCAGGTTTTGCGGCTGGCGATATCAGTCTAGAGAGTTCGCAAGGCACGGCAGTGATCCGAGTGCAGGTCGCGACCAGCCCTGAAACCGTGGTTGTCACCGCAACCCGCGGGCCGGCCGCTGAAGCACAATCGGGAACCAGCGTTTCGACTCTGGACCGGGGCGAGCTCGATGTGATGCAGCCGGTGTCTGAGGCTGATGCGCTGCGCTTTCTGCCGGGGGCTGTGGTCGATGCCGCCGGCCAGCGGGGCGCCCTGACATCACTTTTTGTCCGGGGCGGCGATTCCCGCTACAACAAGGTGATCGTCGACGGAGTCCCGGTGAATGATCCTGGAGGAACGTTTGATTTCGGTGTTGTGCCCCTGGTGCAAACAGATCGAATCGAGTTCCTGCGTGGGGCGCGAAGTACGTTGTACGGTTCCGACGCCATGACCAGTGTCGTCCAGATGTGGAGCGCGACGGGCAGCACCCCAAAGCCTGAGTTGCGTTTCGGAGCCGATGGCGGGAATTTCGGGACGGCCCACGGCTACGCTTCCGTTTCAGGAGCAAATGGGCGATTTGACTACAACGTCTTTGGTGACCAGTTCAATACCAGCGGTCAGGGAACAAACAATAATTACTCGAGCTCGTCGGAAGGTTTGAACGTTGGCTTCGCAATCAACGAGTCGACCTCGATGCGGCTCCGGGTGCGCCATTTCGATAGCTCCACAGGCGTTTCAGGGGAATGGAACTTCAATGGGCAAGCGTTGTTGGCTCCGGACGGCGATGCTCACGCGCATCAGAACAATCTGCTCGGAAGCCTCGAATTACTGCGACGGTCGGCCCATTGGCAACACCAAGTCACCGGCTTCGAGTACAACACGCGGCGCATCAATGCTGATACGGTGGCTGACCGGGGTTGTGATCCTGCGAACTTCAACTTCTTCGACTGCTATTCGGTCAACAGCGCTGATTCGAATCGTGCGGGATTCCTGTACCAAGGCGATTACACACCGCGGGTGTGGGCCCAGACCACCATGGGATACCAATTCGAAGACGAGACGGGGAATTTCGATTCGGCGTTCGTAACGCTCGACAACAATGGGAATCCGTTCATCGCTCCGGAGTTCACGCACGGCTTGCGGCTGAATCATGAGGCATTTATTCAGCAGCGGATAACGCGGGGGCGACTGTCGGTGATTGGTGGTGGCCGGTTGATGAACAACGGCACGTTTGGAAATCGCGCAGTGCCGCATGGATCGGTTACCTACGAGCTGTTTCGCGGGCGCGACTGGCTCTCCGGGACACGACTGCGCTTCAGTTACGCAAGTGGCGTCAAGGAACCGCGCTTTGAGGAAGCATTCGGCATCTCGGGTGTTTTCCCGACAAAACCCAATCCAAGACTGAAGGCGGAGGAGAACCGCTCCTGGGACGCGGGTTTTGATCAGCTTTTCGCCGGCGGACGCTATGCTCTTTCCGCCGTCTACTTTCGAAACTCGTTCCGTGACCAAATAGAATTTTCGTCGGATCCGGTCACCTTTGAAGGTCTTTACGTGAACGTTAATCGCAGCCTGGCACACGGGGCGGAAGTGCAGTTCGACGCGCGCCTCCGCAGCCGGTTCCGGCTCACGACGGGATACAGCTATACGTCAACGCAGATTCTGGAAGCTCCCTTGTGCACGCCTGACAACTTTTGCGATCCGTTATTTTTCGCGGGTGCGCCATTGCTGAGACGCCCAAAACACTCGGGTAGTGCGCTGTTGAGCTATTTAGGAAACCGCTGGGGAGGCAATCTTGGGAGCTCCTTTGTGGGCCGGCGGCCGGATTCGGATTTTCTGGGTCTTGGGTTTAACCATGCAGCGGGCTATGTCCGGGTCGATCTCGGTGGGTGGTATGCAATCACGTCTCGCGTAACGACGTATCTCAATGTCGAAAACGCGCTCAACCGGCGGTATGAGGAAGTGGTGGGCTACCCGGCGCTGGGAACGAATTTCCGCGCGGGCTTGAGATTCCGCCTGGGCGGGGAATGATCTTAGCGGCGGCGGAACGTGGATGGGAGCGCCGAGCCCGAGCCGGACTCACGGGTTTCGGATCTGGAGAAACCATTTCCGCCGCTGCGACTTCCATTTTGCGGCTGCACCGGCATCGGCGCGGCCGACTTGGCTCCCGCGTACTTAGTTCGTGCTTCGACCAGTTTTGCCACTTCCTGCTCATTGAGGGGCTGTTCGTGACCTAGAACGTGGGCTACCAGGGCGATGCGAGCGAAGTGCTCGACCGTTTCCATCTTCATGTAGGCCTGATGCAGGTCTTCGCCGTAGGCGACCACACCGTGATTTGCCATGAGGATCGCGTCATACTGGGGAATAAGCGGTTCGAGCGCATCGGACAGCTCACGCGTTCCTGGGGTGCCATAGCGTGCCAGGGGTACACAGCCCAATCCGACCACTAGTTCGCAAACCAGAGGCCGGTTGAGAGCCATACCGGAGGCAGCGAACCCGGTTGCGGTCGGCGGATGCGCGTGGACGATGCCGCGGACATCCGGGCGCAGCCTGTAAATGAGCAGATGCATTGCGATTTCGCTGGATACATGCCGGCGGCCCGAGAGCTGACGCCCGTCGAGGTCGACAATGACCAGGTCTGAGGCTCGCATAACAGCCTTGCTCATCGAGGTCGGGGTCGCCAGAACGCGGCGGTGGTCAAGTCTGACCGAGAGATTGCCATCCATGCCGGCGACGAAGCCGCAAGAGTGTAACAGTCCCCCAAAGTGAAGAATCGCATTACGGTATTGGCGCTCAGTCGGCATAGGCTGATTTGCGGGGGAGCTTTTCCTAGCTTAGTTGGCGTATGGTACAGCAGGCAATAGCCTCGCGCCAATAATCGTTAGTTGATGGTTAAATAACGCGCGGCGTTGCTAGGCGCACCTTCCGGCATTCACCCTATAATTCTTCCCGGTGCAGGTCTCCGATTTCCACTACCACCTACCTGAGGAGCTGATCGCGCAGGAGCCCCTAAAGGACCGCGCCGCCTCTCGTTTACTTCACATCCAACGTCACAGCGATAGCCTGAGTGACTGCACGTTCCGTGACTTACCAGGGTTACTGCGTGCCGACGATTTAGTGGTCTTCAATAACACTCGTGTTTTCCCCGCCCGGCTCTATGGAAGGCGCAGCGGTTCGCGGGCTCAGCCGGTGAGTCCCCGAAATCCGGCAGCACGCAACTTCTTGCAAGGCCAAGTCGAAGTCCTGTTGACGCGTCAAGTCTCCGCCGAGCCCAACGAGTGGGAGTGCCTGGTGCGGCCTGGCAGGAAAATCGGCGTCGGGGAGCTGCTTCGCTTTGGGCCGGAGGGCACCCTGGCGGCTGAGGTTCTGTCCCGGGGCAATTTCGGAGAGCGAACGATCCGGTTCGCGGCGTTCCCAGATTTCTTCGGAGCGATCGAGCGGATCGGTCACGTTCCACTTCCGCCTTATATTGATCGCGCGGACGAGGCGGCCGATCGGAACCGTTACCAGACGATCTACGCCAAGGAACGTGGCTCGGTCGCTGCGCCGACAGCTGGACTGCATTTCACTCCGGAAATCTTCGAAGCGCTGAAGCAGAAGCGAATCGAAACGGCGGAGATCACTTTGCACGTCGGTCTGGGCACGTTCCAGCCCGTCCGCGTCGGAAAGGTCGAAGAACACAAGCTGCACACCGAACGCTATTCGATTTCAGACGCGGCGGCGGGGCAGATCAATCAGGCGATGTCGTCGGGCAGGCGAGTCGTGGCTATCGGCACAACTACCGTTCGAACGCTCGAGTACTCGGCAAGAACCACGGGGCGGGTGCGAGGCGAAACCGGAGAGGCCGACATCTTCATTTATCCGGGATATACGTTTCGTGTGGTTGGGGCGCTGCTGACCAATTTCCATCTACCTGAATCGACACTGCTCATGCTGGTCAGTGCTTTTGCGGGCCGCGAGCTGGTGCTCCGCGCCTACGAGCACGCGGTGCGGAACAGATACCGCTTCTACTCGTACGGCGATTGCATGTTCCTGGAGTAGCAGTTTAGGCGATGTTTGCACGGGATTATACTGAACGAGTGGGGTGATCATGAGCACTGTCACGCAGGTTCCCGCGCGAGATTTTGTTTCGGAGCTGCGGAAATTTCCTGAGTCAGCGTTTGGTCGCACGGAGACGATACTTAAGTTTCTCCGCGAGACGCCGGTTCTGCCCGAGACGCTCGCCCCGTATCTCACGTGGGACCGCCAGCACTACACCCGCAATCTTATCGACAAGACCCCGCTTTACGAGTTGATTGCGATTTGCTGGGAAGTGGGACAGTGCAGCTCGGTACACAATCATCGCGACCAAAATTGCTGGATGGCGGTGCCGATCGGGCGCTTGCTCGTCGGCAACTACCACCTGGCGTGGCAAGATATTGCCGGCGGCAAGTGCAAGCTCGAACCTGCCGATACGGTCGAGATGAACCCGGCGAATCCATGCGCTGTGAATCCCTCTGATCCCGTACACCGGGTGTTCAATCCGCGCGAATTCAATCAACGCGCAGTAAGCCTGCACGTCTATTCACGGCCTTTCGATACCTGCGTAGTCTATTCCCCCGAGCAGGGCACCTGTGGTGAGATTAAGTTGCACTACAACACCGAGTATGGAAAGTCGTGCAGCTCCGCCCAAAGGTAGGAGCAACCGACCTCGGCTGTTGCGGCGAGTCTTGAGCGGACCAGGAGGCCGGATCCTTGATGACGAAGCTAACAGGCACAGGTGTTTGTTTTCTGATCGGGATCAGCCTGCTGTCATTAGGCGGCTGCAAGAAGAGTCCCGCACCGGAAGGCCCCGAACGACTCTACCAAGTGCACCACACCGCGCCTGTGGCGCCGGTCAACTTCATTCACAAAACGTTTAAGGTGAGTACGTCAACAAAGTTCGAATTCGATGTTCCGCCACATGCATTGAATCCCAAATTGGCAGGAACCTTCAAAGCATATTCCGCCGGTAAGCCAGACGAACCTGCCCCACTCGACTTGCTGCTTCTTACGCCGGAACAGTTCGAGGAATTCTCTCGTGGAACTGGCGAACCCACGTATGCAGTCACGGGAACGAGCGGCCAAACAGTGGATTATGCCTTGCAGCCAACCTTAGACGAGCCTCAGAAGTACATTCTTGTTTTCCGCAATAGCGCGAAGAACACTTTGCGAACGGTAGAAGCGGATTTCACCGCTTCTTTCGAGTGATCGACGGCGCGCTAGTCGTAGGCAGGTTCTGGCGCGAGAGCGTCATAGGCCGCGTCTGAACACGACTCGATAGCGGTCCCACGCACCTGTTCCTGGCCCTCACGCCTGTCCTCGACGACCAGCGCGTTTTGGATGGCTTCCTGGATTAGCTCGCGCGCTGATTCCGACATTGAAAGGAATTTGATTCCCACTCCCGACCCCTTGGTGCTGCTCACCACTATTCCTTGTGCCCAAACTTTGGCTAGTCCTCGCCAAAGAGCAACGTCAACGCGGGTGAACAGTGGCAGCCCGTTCAGCATGTGCACGAAACAACCGCCTTCGCTGATGTTCGCGGTGCTGCTCCAGATGGGCGGTTTCGAACCGGCACGCACCTCCACGGCGAGTTGCGCCATGTGACGCCGAGCCCTTCTCCGGCTAGCGTTCCGTGCTCGGCGATATGGGTCAGGCCCCGCCAAAGGCAGGTCGAGTCCCCAGAAAATTGGGCTGGCGAGCGTGTGTTGCAGGCCGACTCTGCAATTTGCACCGCGTGCCTGGTCCAACCAGACAACGAGAAATCTTCCGTGGTGCTTGCCGCAACGTAGTACGACGGTGTCACCTACTTTGGCCTGACACTGCAAGGCATCGAGGAGAATCCCACGCCCGCTGATGTTGAGGATGGTTACGGATTGCAGAAAAGAACGCCCCTTCGCATCGACGCCGCACAGCGACGCCGGCCAATTCAGCTCTACACGCGGTTCTTGACGGTGTCCCATATCGGATTTCCTGTTCAGATCAACAAGTCTCGTCTGGGGTGACACCTCCTTAATGCACTCTGGATGCCAACTCACAACGTTGGAAGTTTGCTGATAAGCAAATACATACGATCGAGCTTGCAGGCATCGCGCGTGCCATATGCAAATTAGTGCAGCGCACCGGGGCCGAACAGTGCATAGAACAACTACCGGCAAAACCCCGGTAGAAACGGGAAGAAAACAGGGATGTGCTCGGCACAAATCGGCATTTATCGTGACCGTGATGAGGTTAGGAATGATGTGTGAATCGCGGATGTTGCCATCCAGAAAAAACCCGCGTCGTAATGTGCAAAGGTTTGGCGCGATGCATTTCTGACGCGCTTGTAAGTTGAGCAATTCGTCTTCTTTCGCATTGGAATAACGCGTGCTGAGATAGGCAGTGGAGCCCCGTCGAACCCAGGTGACTCCCAGACACTCACAATATTTGTGAGTCCATACAAATTGGAGCAAGCGAATGAAGACCCTAATGTTTGTCCTGTGTTTTCTCTGCGCCAGCGTGGCGTGGGGACAAGCAACCGTTGGAGCGTCTGCGCTCAGCGCCGAGCCGCAGATGACCCAGTTCTACAGCCATCCCAGGCATGCCGAGCAGGTAGGGATGGGCACGGAACAGCGAGTCCTTGAACGCTCGAGCTCGATTTCCGCGCACGGCTTGTTGCCGTTGTGGGAAGTGGCACAAGTGAAGGAACCGGTGCCCCTCGGTGACATTGCTCGCGCCCTGCGACAGGAGCATGAGACTGCAAAGAAAGCCGTGAAAGTCGTCACGAACTAACCGGCATCAGTTCCACGGGGCGGCAGCTCGTCAGCGCACGGACGCCGGCGACTGAGAGACACCGAGGGTCTGCAGGCACTTCGTGGCAGCGTCTTGGCCGGAACGAACGCAGTCGGGCACTCCAATGCCTCGATACGCGTTTCCAGCGAGGTGGAGGCCGGGAAGTTGTGCAAGCAAACGCTCGATTCGTTCTAATCGCTCGAGGTGACCGACCCCGTACTGCGCCATGGCATTGGGCCAGCGGTAGACGCTTGCGAACAGCGGCGATGACCTGATGCCGAGCACTTGCGCCAGCTCCTGCTGGACGATTCCGACAATCTCAGAATCCGCAGCATTCAACACCGCCTGGTTCCTCGAACCGCCAATGAAGCAACGCAGTAAGGCACGATCTTCGGGTGCACGGTGCGGAAATTTGTTGTGCACGAACGTACACGCGAGCATGCGCCTGTTTTCGCTCCGGGGAACGAGAAAGCCAAATCCGGGCGGCAGCGACTCGCGAACATCGCGTCCGTATCCCAAGTTCACGGTAATCGACGAGGTATACGCGACCCCTGAAAGTTCCTGCGCGAGCTGCGGACTGGCCGATTGCAGCAGAGGCGCGCTTACGTGTGCCGGGGTCGCCAGGATCACCGCATCGAAATGATCCGACTTGCCGCTGTTTGAGACCAGCCATCCATCCGCAATAGAGTGAACCGCGTCAACCTGAGTGCCTGTGCGCACAGACCCCGATGTCAGCTGACGAGCGATAGCGTCGGGCATCTGCTGCATGCCTTTTTTGAGCGAAGTGAACAGCGGTCGAGGGGACGATGTGGAGCCTCCCAATTTTGTGCGGGCGGCCAGCATCGCGCGTCCCAAACTGCCATGCTTGGCCTCCATCTCAGCAAAACGGGGCAGGACCGCCCGAACGCTCAAGTACGCAGCCTCCCCTCCGTAGACGCCGGAAAGCAGCGGGTCGGCTAGACGATCGACCATTTCAGGACCGTAGTGGCGCTCGACGAGGGCGGCGACACTCTCGTCACCGTCAGCGCGGTGCGGTGGGTGGAACCACTCGCGTGCCATCCGGATCTTGGTGCTCACCGAGAACAGCGGGGAAAATACGGTCGGCAGGATCTTGGTCGGCACCATGAACATCAGGCCATCCGGCAAGACGACAAGCCGGCCATTGACGAGGATGTAGGTTTTGCGGTCCGCGTCGTTCGATCCGATCAACTGGTCGCCGAGCCCAAGCTCGACGCACAAGTCACTTGCCCAAGGCTTTTCAGTGAGGAAGGAATCCGGGCCTGCTTCGATCTGGCAGCCATCAATGTGGTCGGTTTTGAGGACGCCCCCAAGCTGCCGGCCCGATTCGTAAAGAACGTATTCAACCTGGGCCGAAGATCTGCGCCGTTGCTGTTCGATAGCGAAGGCAGCACTGAGGCCGCTGATCCCTCCGCCCACGATGGCAACTCGCCTCATGAAGCCGCGACCGCTTTCATACGAGATTGGACAATGGAGGCGAGCGCTGCCGTCAGCTTAGGCGAATCGTTGAGCGAGGCGGCACGCCAAAGCCGGATCTTTTCTTTTTCGGCGAATTGCTTGAACTGGATGTCAATGTCGTAGAGAACTTCTACGTGGTCGCAGAGAAACCCAATCGGCTGGACAAAAACTCCGGCGTGGCCTTTTTCCTTCAGTGCAATGATGGTTTCTTCGACGGTTGGGCCGATCCAGGCACCACCCGACATGCCTTGGCTCTGGAAGGCAAATGTCCAGTCATCGTTGGAAAGGCCAGCCGAGCGGGCAACCAGTTCGGCAGTTTCGTGAGCCTGGGCCTGGTAAGGATCTCCGTCGGTAATCGTCCTTTCTGGAACACTGTGCGCAGTGAAGATAACCGGCAGCTTGCTTCCTGCTTCGGTGCACGCTCTCCGCCAATCCCGCTGCAGCGATTCGCTGAACGCTTCGATCAGCAACGGGTGGTCGTGCCACGATTCCACGAAGTCGAATGTGATCGGGGCACCTTGGCTCTCGATCGCGCGTCGATACAACCCGACGCTGGTGCGCGAGTTCTGTGGCGCAAGACAAATGACAACCGCATGTTGGATTCCGTCCTCGACCATCTTTCGGACGGTGTCCGCAATGTATGGCTTCCAGTTCCGCATGCCGACATACACCGGGCAATTCGCGGAATCGGCAAGCTGCTTGGCCTGCTGCATCGTCCAGCAAGTCAAGGGTGAAAAACCGACCAGCGAATAACGATGGGTGATTTCATTGATGACCTGCGGCGGGAGCGGACGTCCGCTGGTTACGCGCGAGAGGTACTCGGGCATTTCTTCGGCAGATTCAGGGCTGCCGTGCGCAAGGAGCAAAACCGCGGTTTTCTGAGCGGAAACCATTTGCGATGAAATTATGCTAACGAGAAGCAGCTGAACTCTTGGCCGAGTACTCGTGTACAAACGCCGCCAGGGCTTTCACATTTTCCACCGGGGTTTCCGGCAGTATTCCATGACCAAGATTAAAAATGTGCCCCGGGTGTCCATTCGCGCGGCTGAGCACATCCTCGGCGCGGGACCGCACCTCGTTCCATTCGGCAAAGAGTACAACCGGATCGAGATTGCCCTGCACTGCACCCCTAAATTGCAGGCTGCGCCAGGCGTCGTCGAGAGGAATGCGCCAGTCTACGCCGATGACCTCTGCACCGGTTTCCTTTTGCGACGGCAGAAGCGCTGTCGTGTCGGTACCGAAGTAAATGACGGGTGCACCCGTCTTTTGCAGCTTGCTCACAAGTTCAGTAGTCCGAGGCAAGACGTACTGGCGATAATCCTGAACACTGAGGCACCCAACCCAGCTATCGAAAACCTGGATCACGTCAGCGCCGGAGCGAACCTGTTCCGTAGCGTACTCGGAAGTGACGACGACCAGCTTCCGCATCAGTTCGTCCCAAGCCGACGGCGAGTTGTACATCATTTTTTTGGTGTTTACGTAGTTACGTGATCCACCACCTTCAATCATGTAGCTGGCCAGGGTGAACGGAGCGCCGCAGAAGCCGATGACGGGCAAGCGCGAGCCGAAGTGCGTGGCCACGAGCCGGACCGCTTCGGCAACGTATCCCAGGTCACTCGCCCGGTCCGTCTTCAGTTGCCTGATGTCATCTGCACTGCGTACCGGCTTTTCCACTCGGGGCCCCTCCCCGGCGGAAAAATGGAATGGCAATCCCATCACTTCCAAGGGGAGAAGGAGGTCGGCGAAGATGATGGCGGCATCGACGCCAAGAATTTCAGCGGCCGTGATGGTTACCTCAGCCGCCAAACTCGGTTTCTTACAAATCTCGATGAGCGAATGCTGTTTGCGCACGGCCCGGTACTCGGCCATGTAACGCCCCGCCTGACGCATGAACCAGACTGGAGTCGTCTCCACCGGCAGAGCTTTGCAGGCGCGTACAAAATTGGATTCAGGCGCGGACATGAACGTCCAATTTAGCATCTTGGCCGCGTTTCCGCTTAGTGCCGGCCGGGTCGCCCTGGTCTCGCTTGGGATGGCTCGATAGCCGTAGATCTCGCGGAGGAGACACAGGTGACCGTGCCTCTCCGCGAGATGTTCGGCTGCCTGGGAAGTTATCGGGCGAAGTACCCTATGCGGTGATAAATCCGAAGCTTCCTGGGACCGGTCACAATGAGGTGGTGAAACAGGCCGTCAGGACTCTTAATAGCAGGCTTGTAGCTGACCGCGTACTGGCTGCGTAATTCCTGTGCGACTTTCGAGAACGCGCTCTTCACATCGTCGTCCTCTCCGGCACGCAGCAATCGTCCACCCGTGTTCTCTGCCAGTTGACTCATTGCCTTGTCACCTCGCTCGGCGAGGCTGACGCTCAATTCCGGGTTGGTGCTGAGGACATATACCACCGCATCAGCACGCAAGGCCGCTTCGACGGCATCCTGAAGAGCGATCCGGCTGTGATTGTCTTCGCCGTCGGTGATCAGAACGATGGCGCGACGTGAGGGGCGGCCGTCATGAACCTTCATCAACTGTTGTGCAGCAACGCGCACGGCGTCGTAGACGGCGGTTTCACCGCCGATCTTGAGATCATCGAGTCCGGCCCTGAGCCTGGCCGGATCGTTGCAGGCAGCTTGTGCGATCCGCACGCGGTGGCTGAATCCAACGATCAATCCCAAATCCGTTTGCGGTCTCAGAATCTTCTTCAGAAAAGCTGCCGCGGCATTCTGCTCAAACTTGAAGCGGTGTGTGACGGAATCGCTCGTGTCGATTACGAGGGCGACGCGCAGGGGCAGATCGGTTTCACTCTGAAAGTAAGTAATCCGTTCTGGCGGGAGATTGTTATCGAGAATTGCAAGATCTTTCAGACTCAGGTCCCGAACGAAGCGACCGCGCTTGTTCGTGACAGTAAGGACCAGGCTTACTTCCTGCACGTCCTTGCTGAATGTGGGCAGCGGTGTATCCACGAAGGCGCTGCCTGCAAGGAACGCCTGGGCTGGGGCATACGCATTCAGAGAAACGACGAACGCCGCGACTAGAAAAGGAATTTTGAGGTAGGTTCGGAGGGTCTTCGACAGGAGCCTATCGGCGTCGTTCTTGCGGGCACATCCAGCCATCGCTTTCATGGCATCCTTCCTAAACTTGCTTGCTTACTCGGATGGCCGTTCTACCTGACGGTTTGTCGTCTACAGCAATGGAATCCCTGGTCTGAGTGCATTGCAGTATGAAAAACGGGAAGGAAAGGCAAGTACTCGAACAGAAAGGAATTACCGGGCCAGCGAACGCGCGGTGTCGGCTGGGCCCAAGCGCACCGGGGAGCCGTTGACCATGAGAACGGTTGTGGGCTCCCGGCGCGATCAGGGTTGTGAGGTCGCTGGGAAGCCTTCAGGCAGCCCGCCGACGATTATTGCTGCGGCTAGCGCCCGTTCGTCTTCTTCCGGAGGAAATGGAACGCACCGATCCTCGGCGGCGCCGGCTGGAACCCGAACCTGTAGTGCGAGAGCGTGAAGTGCCGCGAGACGAAGAACTACTGGTGCGCCTCCCACGTACGTTGCTGGAAGGGCGGCTACGTCCTTCCTCATTGGACCTCCGGCTCTGACCTCGGCGCGAAGAGCGGGTACTCGCCCGACCTTCGCTGCGGCGGCTTGTACGGCGGCCGCGCACACCGGTGGTGCTGCGCTCGCTTCGGCCGCGGTCGCGGCTTGCAGCTTTCGAACGGCTGCGTCCAGAGGAGGCACGGGATGAGCGAGTACGTTGACCTCCGCGGCCGCTTCTGCTGCGACCGGCAGATCGGCCGCGCCCGGTTTCTCGACTAACGAGTTTGTTGAAGTTGCTCTTCTGGCCACGCGCCGTGCTGTCTTGCACCAGCAGCGCCAGACCACGCTCTTCAAACTTGTCGAACCAATCGTCCCAGGAAATCTCTTCGAGAGAATCCCCGCCACTGTACCCGGGAAAATCGATACGGATCATACCGACGTCTTCGGAACCACCGGTGCCACGCACGCAGGCAGGTTTTCCATTTCGTTCTTCAGCCCACCGCCTGATTTCTTCCCGATCGGTGAGCGGACGCGCTGATGCTGAGCTTCTGGCCATTGACTTCTCTCCTAAACCGCAGAATTTCCGAGGTGTACGATGCCGCGCCCAGCAGGTGAGGTTTGATTCCGGCAGCTCGTGAACATGCGTAAAACCATTGTTGTGTTGAAGTTGTATGTAGCTGGTTTGTGAGTCGAGCCGTGGCCGGAAGCGAATTCTGCACCGACAGAGAAAGCTGCTGCTTGTAAAAAGATTGTCAACAGACCGGTCGTGGGCTTTTCGGGGGAATCCGCAGTAGTACCCTTGAGTGGGGACTCGTTGGTCTAATTGGTCTAAACCGTTTTGGAAACAGGAGTAATCATGCTTCAGAGGTCGCCAGCCACTTTGGACCGGAACTTTTCTCCCGTTACTCCAGGAGCAGCCACGGTGGAACGGATCCTAGTCGTCGAAGATGATCGTGCAGTGCAGAAGGCTCTCAGGCGGCTCTTCGAAGCCGAGGGCTTCTCCGTCGATATCAAAGCCGATGGCCAGTCGGCGCTGGAGGCTTTTCACGCCGGACCACCATCTGTCATGGTGCTCGATTTGCGCTTGCCCCTGGTCTCAGGACGTGACGTGTGCCGACGGGTCAAGCAGGAGGCGCCACAACTTCCGATCATCGTTTTGAGCGCTGCCAGCGATGTCTCTGACAAAGTCCTATTGCTCGAGCTCGGCGCCGATGATTATGTGACCAAGCCATTCAGCCCGCGCGAACTGCTGGCCCGCGTACGGACCGCCCTGCGTCGCGTCGTGCGCGGCGCGCCAACGGAAGTGTTCGCCTTCGACGGGATTTCGGTCGACTTCACGAAGATGGAAGTCGTGCGCGACGGCGCGCCGGTTGTTCTGACCGCACAGGAGTTCAAGACGCTGAAATTCTTTGTCCATAATGCCGAGCGCGTCATCACCCGGGACGAACTTCTGAACGAGGTTTGGGGATATCAGAACTACCCTACCACCCGGACTGTCGACAATCACATCTTGAAACTGCGGCAGAAACTGGAGCATGATCCTGCCAACCCAGTCCATTTCCGTACGGTACATGGGGTGGGTTATAAATTCGTGGGGTAAGCCACCCTACAATTCACTCGGGGAGAGCAGGCCTTGTGAAACTTCGCTTGCGTACTAAATTTCTGCTCTCCATGCTGCTGATCTCAGCGGGCCTGACAGCAACCAGCCTTTTTCTGGTCCACCACATTGTTGAGGAACAGGTAAAGCGGTCGCTGGTGGCCGACCTGGATAACTCCGTCAGCACCTTCAAAAATTTTCAGCGGGAACGCGAGGTCAACCTGGCGCGGTCCGCCGATCTACTCGCGGACATGCCCAACGTCCGAGCCCTGATGACGGCTCCGCACGATGCGACCATTCAAGACGCCTCGGCGCCTTTTTGGCGACTGGCCGGCAGTGACATTTTTGTGCTGGCGCGCTCGAACGGTCAGATTGCGGCATTGCACACCACAGCCTCGGATTTCAGCCGCGAGATGGCGCAGGCATCGTTGTCCGCATCGATTGCCGAACCCGGCGCCGAGCATTGGTGGTTTGGGAACCGCCATCTTTTCCAAGTTTCGCTTAAGCCCGTGTACTTTGGTCCTGCCGCGGAGAATCGCCTGCTCGGTTTCCTGGCGATCGGATCACAGATCGACGATGCGGTAGCGTCCCAGGTAAGCCGTGTTGCGGCCAGCCAAGTCGCGTTTTCCTATCGCGATACCGTGGTAACCACTACCCTCTCGCCGGCGCAGGAATCAGAACTCGTCCGCAAAGTGGATCGCGTCTCAACCGGTGCGGACGAGATGCACTTGGCCGGCGAAAAATTCCTGGGCACATCGCTCGAATTGGCCAACGACGGCGCTCCTACGGTGCGGCTGACGGTGCTCAAATCGTTCGATCGCGCTACTGCTTTCCTCGACAAGCTTAACCACCTCCTGCTCGGACTAGGCCTCGCAGCGCTGATAGCCGGTAGTCTGCTGGTCTTTTTCATCTCTCATACGTTCACCCGGCCACTCGGGTCGCTGGTCGCCGGGGTTCGGGCGCTGGAAAAGGGCGATTTCACTTACGCCCTCGACCCGCATGGCGGCGATGAAGTCGCCGAAGTTACGGGAGCTTTCAATCGCATGCGCCAGAGCTTGCTGAAAACGCAACAAGCCCTGCTCGAAGCGGAGAGGCTCGCGACGATTGGACGGATGGCCAGCTCCATTTCGCACGACCTTCGTCACGCGCTCGCCGCCATTGTGGCTAATGCGGAGTTCCTGTGCGAGAGCCACCTAACTTCGCCGCAACGGGAGGACCTGTACCAGGAAGTGCGTGTAGCTGTCGACCAGATGACTGACTTGATCGATTCGCTGCTGGAGTTCTCTCGCACACGCGATTCCTTGCGCCTGAGCTATGGCGACCTGAAAGCGACTGCAGAGTGGGCGATTCACGCGGTCCAAGCTCATCCGGGGTTGCAAAAGACGAAGATTACGCTTGAGGCACGCGGAAACTGCGCCGGGAACTTCGACCAGCGGAAACTCGAGCGCGTGTTCTTCAACCTGCTGCTGAATGGGTGTGAGGCGGTTTCAGGCGCGGGAGAGATTCACATCGATTTGCGCGAGGTCACGGGCGGGGCCGAGGTGCGCATCACCGACAATGGCCGCGGTATTCCCGAGCCGATTCGCCACAAACTCTTCGAACCATTTGTGAGTTACGGAAAAGAAAACGGTACGGGCCTGGGTCTAACCGTTGTGCAGAAGATTTTGCAGGACCATGGGGGAGACATCAAGGTGGAGCAGTCGTCCCCACAAGGGACGGTGTTCCGCCTGTTCGTGCCGCTTCTGCCCGCGTTTGAGCACGCTTCGCCAGGCAATGGCAGTGCTCCGTCCCGGGTTGCTACTCCACATCCAGCAACGCTGGATTGAAAGTAGCCCAACCGAATCAATACTGCTACCACGGTCTGCGGGAGGCAATCGTGAGACGTATGACAGTTTCGCTTCGATGGCTCGCCGTCTTGTTGGGGGCTCTCATCATGGGCGACCTGGCAGTCGGACAGACAGACGCGCCTGCACAGACGGGCCCTGCCCAAAGCCAAGCCGAGCAGATGACCGCCGCTGTTCGCGATCTGCAGCGGCAGATTGAGGAATTGCGCTCGGCCGTCGCCGAAGTTCATTCGGAAGCGGCACAATATCGTGCCGAAGCCGCCGCACTGCGCGCCGAAATCGAAAAGCTTCACTCCGGCGTTGTTACGGGAAGCAGCACGAACGCTCAAAACGAAGGTGGTTCCGTACGCGCTCCGGGCACTTTGGAGGAGCGAGTTGCCTCTCTCGAGGAAAGTACGCAATTGCTCAACGGCAAAGTTGACGAGCAATATCAATCCAAGGTTGAGAGTGCGTCGAAGTACAAGGTGCGGTTGTCGGGCATGATGCTGTTGAACATGTTCAGCAACCACGGGTCGGTCGACACCCAGGACTTTCCTTCTTACGCCGCCACACCTTTGTCTTACGAGTCGAGTGGCGCGATGGGTGCGACGATTCGCCAATCCCAATTAGGGCTTGAGGTGTTTGGTCCGACCCTGCTCGGAGCCCACTCCAGCGGTCACTTTCAGTTCGACTTCGCCGGAGGCTTTCCGAATACTTTGAACGGCGTCAACTACGGACTGTTTCGAATTCGAATTGGAAACCTGCGCCTCGATTGGGCAAAGACTTCCGTCATTGCGGGACAAGACGAGATGTTCCTGTCTCCGCTTGCGCCCACGTCATTTGCCACCGTAGCCGAGCCTGCCTTCAGTTATGCCGGGAATTTGTGGGGATGGATTCCACAGGTCCGCATCGAGCACCGTTTCGACTTGTCGGACGTGCAGAACGTGACGATTTCAGGAGGCATTCTCGACAACGTCGATGGCGAGCCGCCATATGCCAGCTTCAACCGAGTGTCCCAGGCGGGCGAGCGGATCCGGCAACCGGCGTATGGATCGCGTGTCGCATGGACGCATATGGTGCATGGTCAGCCGCTCACGATGGGCGTCGCCGGGTTCTACAGCCGCCAGGACTGGGGGTTCAACCGATACACGGACGGCTGGGCGGGAATGACGGATTGGCAATTTCCGCTGATGTCGCGCATCGGGTTATCGGGTGAGTTTTATCGCGGGCGGGCGATCGGCGCACTCGGCGGAGGTGTCGGGCGAAGTGTTCTTTTTAGCGGCAGCCTGACGGATCCGGCGACGCGCATCCGCCCGTTAAACTCGATTGGTGGCTGGTCACAATTAAAGTTGAGAGCCACGAACAAGCTCGAATTCAACGGTGGCGTCGGGCTGGATAATCCCTATGCCACGGATCTTCACTGGTTCCCAACATCTCTGAGCTACTACAATCCGGCTCTCGGACAGAACCGCAGCGCGCTGGTCAATTTTGTCTACCGACCACGGTCGAATCTCCTGCTCTCGAGCGAATACCGGCGTTTACGCACGTTCCAGGTAGATGGGACGAGCAACACCGCCGAGCAAGTAAATCTGATCGTCGGAGTTTTATTCTGAAGTCTCGTATACCATTTCCGGCCATAGCGTGGGTCATGTTGGTGCTGTGCGGAACAGCGATGGGCCAATTGCTAACGGTCACGGCACACGTTCAGGCGGAAGGCAGCAAGCGACGCGCTGGGCAGAAGGACAGGAACCGTGTCGTGGTCTGGCTCACGCCGGTGGGCACTGCAGCTCAGCGGGCCGGAGCGCGGGGACCTCACGGCCAGCCCCTGCGGTTGACGCAACACAACAAGAGCTTCGATCCCCACTTGCTCGTTGTGCCCGTCGGCTCGGTGGTGGAATTTCCGAACCGCGACCCGTTCTTCCACAATGTGTTTTCGCTGTTCGAGGGAAAGCGCTTCGACCTCGGGCTTTACGAGGCGGGCACAACGCGAGAAGTGCGTTTCGACAAACCGGGGGTGTCGTACATCTTCTGCAACATCCATGCGGAGATGAGCGCGGTCGTAATAGCGCTGGCGACTCCGTACTATGGAATTTCCACTCAGCGAGGTGAGATTTCCATCCCCGACGTGCCACCCGGCACTTACCGACTACAAACCTGGTACGAAGCTGCCCTACCCGAAACCTTAGATTCGTCCGGCGGCCGCGAAATTCAACTGACCGCGGATAGCGCCAACCTGGGGACGATTCGGGTTCCGGCCGCAAGCACAGTAATGGCCCATAAAAACAAGTACGGGCGCGATTACGATCCCCCGGCGCCCGATAATCCCGCTTATCCTCAGCATTGAATAAGAGCAAGTAACTTCCGATACCCTCGCGTCACGTTGCGGCGAAAGAATTGCCCGCCGCTCCGGTAGAATCGGGCCATCCATGCCGACATCAGAATCAACCGGCGGACGCGGCAGCGTCAGTTCGCGGATCCTTCGACTCATCCGTCCATCGCACGAGCACAGCGAATTCTCCGCCACTGTGCTCTTGATGGTCGCGGTGATGCTGTCGAGGGTTATCGGATACGTTCGTGAAGCCTACATTGCATACGCCTTCGGGGCTGGAGGACAGGTCGATGCGTACGTGAACGCATTCACCTTGCCCGACTGGCTGAATTACATCGTGGCCGGCGGCACGGCGTCGATTACTTTTATCTCAATCTACACACGATTCCTTTCCGAAAAGCGCGAAGCCGAGGGGCAGAAGACTTTTTCGGTCGTAATAACCGTTATGAGCACAGTGTTGCTCGTGTTCATCGGGTTGGCAGAGATTTTCACTCCGCAATTCGTCGGGTGGTGGTTCCACGGATTCAAACCCGAGCAGTTCCGGCTTTGTGTGTTCCTCACGCGCATTCTTCTCCCGGCGCAAATCTTTTTCTACGTGGGCGGAGTGGTCTCGGCGGTGCTGCTGTCCCGCCGGTTGTTCCTATTCCCGGCGTTCGGACCGCTACTTTACAACGTGTTCATCATTCTCGGCGGTGTAGTGCTGGGCAGACGGTTCGGGGTCGCTTCACTGGCCTACGGAGCGCTGGCAGGCAGCATCGTCGGTCCGTTCTTGATAAACGCGATTGGGGCGGCGAAGGTCGGGACCGGCTACCGCCCGTCATTCGACATCAAGAATCCCGCTTTCGTCGAATGGGTGAAGCTCTCAATTCCATTGATGCTCGGCGTCTCGCTAGTGACCGCCGATGACTGGATCATCCGTCATTTCGCGCCGAGCGGCACCGGTGAAATTGCCCGGCTGAACTACGCCAAAAGACTGTTCGCAGTGCCGATCGCGGTGCTGGGGCAGGCAACGGGCCAAGCCTCCTTACCTTTTTTTGCGAAGCTCTTCACCGAGAAGCGGCTCAAGGAATTCTCCGTGACCGTAAGCGCGTCGATATACCGGATTTCGGCGGCATCATTCCTGGCTACGGCATGGATGATGGCTGCTGCCCTGCCGGTGATTGATCTCGTCTATCGGCGCGGGCGCTTCGGAATTACCGACGCCCAGGCTACCGCTCAATATTTCTTCTGGTTCTCTCTATCGTTGGCCCTGTGGTCGGCGCAGTCCCTGTATTCGCGAGCTTTCTACGCGGCCGGTGATACCTTGACCCCGATGATTGCCGCCACTCTGCTCACGGTCGCATCGTTGCCATTGTATTCGGCATTGTTTCACCGGTTCTCGGTGGTGGGTTTGGCTATCGCGTCGGACCTGGGGATCCTCGCAAATACGATAGGCTTAGCCGTCCTTCTGCATCGGCGGAAGCTGGTCCCGGCAGGCGATCTTAGATGGGACGAGCTCGGCAAAGCTGCCGTGACTGCCGTAATCGCGGGATACCTCAGCTACCGGATCTCCCTCAACTTCCCCGTTCAAGGAAGACGTATCGAGGATGTACTCTCGCTCGCTGCCATTACCCTAACCTGGGGAGCCGCTGTTGGATCGGGATTGTGGCTGCTCCGTTCGGAGCTACCACGCGACTTACGGCGCAGAAAGCCGACAGCTTATCCCCGGGTAGCCGAACGTCAAGCTGAGGAAACGAGCGCCGGCATTGAGCCGTGACACTGAAAAGGACATAGTTTGTTGAGCTTACAGATCTGCCAGGCAGAGTTCCCGATGGGAGCGCTGTGCTTTCCGCCCCCCGCGCCCCGGTGTGGTACCCTTTACTTTCGAGACGTTTGCCGCTAAGGATCATCTAAGAACCATGCAGTTTTGGCGTTCCATCTGGCGTTTTCTAGTCGCGATTCAACTCTTACCAGCGCTGGAGAGTGGTGAGGAGACTCTTGTCGGCGGGCAGGCGGTTTTGGAGGGCGTGATGATGCGTTCTCCACATGCCTGGGGTATTGCCGTGCGCAAACCGTCGGGTGAGATCGCCTTACACAGTGAACCGCTGGAGCGCCTCTCGGAAAAGCACAAGTGGATGGGATGGCCAATCGTCCGAGGTGTGATGACGCTGGGCCATGCAATGACCTTGGGATTCCGGGCGCTTAAGTTCTCTGCAAACGTGGTCCTGGATCAGGTTCCGGCGGACGAAAAGGGCAAGAAGCTCGAAATCAGCGGCTGGGTGGCTGCGGTAAATATTTTCATTTCGGTCGCATTCTTCATTTTTATGTACAAGTTCCTGCCGCTATTGGCAGCGACCGAACTGAAGAAGATCAACCCGCTTTTCGGCGAGCGGATCATTTTCAACCTGGTCGATGGAGCGATTCGAATCCTCCTGTTCCTGTTGTTTATCTGGGGAACATCGCTGTTGAAGGACATCCGCCGGGTGTACCAGTATCACGGTGCGGAACACAAAACTGTGTTTGCGTTCGAAGCCGGAGACCCGTTGCAAACGGCCCCCGTGCAGAAATATTCGACTTATCATCCTCGTTGCGGCACCAGTTTCCTCATGACGGTGATGATCATCTCCATCCTGGTTTACACGCTGGTTCCGGCCGTGACCTTCTGGGGAAGATTCGCCGCCAGGATTTTGCTGCTGCCCGTAATTGCGGGATTGTCGTACGAGGTAATTCGCTTCGCAGCGAAACATCGTGGCTCGCTGTTCGCGATCATGACTGCGCCCGGCCTGTGGTTGCAGCGTATCACGACTCAGCCGCCATCCGACGACCAGGTCGAATGCGCCATCACCGCCCTCGATGAAGCCATGGCGATCGAAAAACAGCGCGGCGGTGAACTCGTTATTGCTTAGCGGGAGCGACCCCAGTTCGCAGTTCCCGGTTCTCAGTTCTGCGTTAAACCCCTAAAATGAAAACCGGAAACGGCGACGGCGGTCCCGAACGACGTCGTGTAAATTCTTATCCTTGCGGGAAAAACAAAACTGGCAAGTCCGAGAACTGAATGTTTGAACGTTTAGACCAAATCGAAGCGCGTTACGAAGAACTCACAACCGCTCTTGCCTCGCCGGAGATCATGAATGATTCGGCGAAATACCAGAAGACTGCCAAGGCCCACAGCGAAATCACGCCGGTGGTCGAGCGCTACCGCGAGTACAAGGACTTGAAGCGTGGTATTGCGGAGAGCAAGGCAGTCCTCACCGACGAGAAAGATCCTGAGATGCGCGCCTACGCACAGGAGGAACTCGACACACTCGAAGTTCGCCTGGCCGAGACCGAGCAGGAGTTGAAGGTGCTCCTGCTGCCTAAAGATCCCAACGATGAGAAGAACGTCATTCTCGAGATTCGGGCAGGCACCGGGGGCGACGAAGCAACACTGTTCGCGGCCGAAATGTTCCGCATGTACACCCGTTACGCCGAGACTCAGGGCTGGAAGGTGGAAATCATGAATACCTCTGAGTCTGGGGTTGGCGGCCTCAAAGAAGTGATCGCCATGATTTCTGGCGATAAGGTGTACTCGCGGCTGAAGTACGAGAGCGGCGTACACCGCGTCCAGCGCGTTCCCGCCACTGAGCAACAAGGGCGCGTCCATACTTCGGCGGTAACGGTAGCCGTTTTGCCCGAAGCAGAAGACGTCGACATCAAGATTGAGGCGAAGGACCTACGGATTGACACCTTTTGCTCGTCGGGACCTGGCGGGCAGTCGGTGAACACGACATATTCCGCTGTTCGCATAACGCATATTCCAACCAACACGGTCGTAAGCTGCCAGGACGAGAAGTCGCAAATCAAAAATCGCGACAAAGCCATGCGTGTTCTACGTTCCCGCTTGTACGAGATGGAAATGCAAAAGCAGCAGGAAGCACTCGCCAAAGAGCGGAAGACGATGGTGGGCAGTGGCGACCGGAGCGAGAAGATCCGAACCTACAACTTTCCCCAGAACCGCGTGACCGACCATCGGATCGGCCTGACGATCCATCAACTCGAAAATGTAATGGATGGCAAGCTCCAGCCGGTTGTGGAGGCGCTCGTCACGCACTATCAAGCCGAGAAACTCAAGCAAGAATCGGCTACCGTGGCGTAAGTCCACCGCAGGGACGCCGAGCAGGAACGGCTACGGATCAGCACCCATGGAACCGCATAGTCCGGCGCGACCGTGGCGGCATCACTTCCGTGGCTCCGCGTCGCCGTGGTGAAATAGTCTCGTGAAGCTCAAGGACAGCCTGCAACAAGCCATTCAGCGCCTCACCGACGCTGGTGTTGGCTCACCGAGACTGAATGCCGAGGTGCTGTTGATGTTCACCTTGGCGTGTGATCGCACTTATCTTTACGCGCATTCCGATCGCGAACTCACCGCCGACGAGCAGTCCCGATACAACCAAGCCATCGATCATCGTTCTCAGGGAATTCCCTCGCAATACATCACCGGACACCAGGAATTCTGGGGAATGGACCTCATTGTCTCGCCAGCGGTGTTAATACCGCGTCCGGAAACCGAGCACTTAATCGAAGCCGTACTTCCGCTGGCGGGCGGAATGACTAAACCCAAAATCGTCGATGTCGGAACAGGGTCGGGATGCGTCGCACTGGCGCTCGCAAAAGAGCTTCCCGGCGGTGAAATTCATGCAACGGAAATCTCTCCCGCCGCTTTGGAGATCGCGGAGGCCAACGCAGCTCGCCATCAACTCGAACATCGAATCAAGTTCCACGATACCGATCTGCTGCAAGACTTGCCGCGAAGCTATTTCGACATTGTGGTCTCAAATCCGCCGTACGTAGGCGAGTCGGAGCAGGATCAAGTTCAATTGGAAGTTCGCAAATTCGAGCCGCGAAATGCGGTATTCGCCGGGCCCACAGGATTGGAAATTATTCAGAAGCTCCTGCCGCAGGCGCAAGAAAAGCTCCGGCCGGGCGGGTGGTTGGTATTCGAGATTAGCGGCACGATCGCAGCCGGGGTGCGTGACCAATTGAGCAATTGGCGGGAGGTGAGGATTATCCCGGACCTCCAAGGGATCCCGCGTGTAGCGGTGGCGCGATCGGTGGTTTGACCAATCGTCTGTTTCGCATCTTAGACGCTTCAAACGGTCGCAACCATCCCATTCTGGGCAAGTTTCACTTCGGTCGTTTACACTCCTAACTTGGTTTTGAGACTCTGTTATGAAACTGTTCTCATATTTCAACCACCTGGCGTTCGTCATACTCGGACTGTGCAGCATAACGTTCGCTCAGTCGGTGGTGGAAGGGTCGGTGCACGACCCGAGCGGCAATGCGGTTCCGAATGCGTCGGTGGTCCTCTTGCGCAGCAATGGCATTCCTTCGCAGAGCGGCGCGACCGACGGCGAGGGACGATTCCATTTCTCCGGCATGGAGGCGGATGCTTACACCCTGAAGACGAGTGCGACCGGGTTCTATGATTCGAATTACCGGTTCACTTTGCGTCCTCGCCAACCGCTGACGCTCAGTATCGATCTGGAACCGGTCCAAACCGTCCGGCAGCAGGTGGAGGTCAGGGAGACTTACCAGACCGTCGATCCGGAAAAGACAAGCAGCTCTCAAACGTTTACTCACGAGGACTTGGAGCGAATGCCCGATCCTGTTGTCGAGAGCGCCACCAGCCTGGTCGCCAATCTCATGCCGGGCGCCAGCCAGAGTCATGACAATTTCATTAACGTACGGGGCAATGAATTTTCACTGCACGAGTTCGTCAACGGCGTGTCGTTTCTCGACAACACCCAGCCCCAATTCAGCCCCGGCGTAAGCCCGCAGATATTCGAAACGGTGGACCTGATTACCGGCGGTTTCGCACCAGAGTATGGGAACCGGTTCGGCGGCGTACTGGACATCTCCACGCGCTCCGGGGCGGCGATGCAGAATCATGGCGACGTCAACTTCCGCGGGGCCACGGTAGACAACTACGACATGAATGCTGAGTACGGCGGCCAGGCGGGAATGCTTGGCTACTACCTTTTCGCCGATGGTTTCACGTCCGGCCGATACCTGGATCCGCCGGAACCTGAGGAGCTGCATGATTTCGGAAAGGGCGCGCGAGCAACCGCGCAGCTTGATTGGCACTCCACCCAGGACACGCTCAAGCTGCTAATGATGGGCGCTGGAACCAATTTCCAACAGCCGAACCTGACGGAGGACCAGGAGGTGGGGCGCAATGCAGACCGCCACTTGCGCCAGCACACGGCGATTCTGACTTGGACACACCAGTTCTCGCCGCAGACGCTGGTCAGTAGTTCTCTTTATGAGCGCCTGGGAACGGATCATGTTTTGCCGACGAGCGATCCCATAACGCCCTATTCGTTCGCTGAGAGAAACACGCTGACGGTCGGCCTGAAGAGCGACGTTTCACATTTGTGGCGCAGGCACGCGTTCAAGGCAGGATTCGATTTGCTCCGGCTGCATGAGTCGGAGAGCTTCTTTTTCGACTCTCGTGGAGATCCCGATGTTTTCCCCGGATTCGCCGGTGGAAAGTTGGGCGGACAGGCGAGCGCCTACGTTCAGGACCACTTTTCTCCCGTGCCCGACCTTTGGGTCGATCTCGGGGTTCGATACGATTATTTCTCGCTGGTGAGAACGGAGGTGCAGACCAGTCCGCGCATTGGGCTTGCCTACCATTTCCCCCGAACGAACACGGTCGTGCACGCGGCGTACAACCGACTGTTTTCTCCACCGCCACTGGAGTACTCGCTGCTCGCGACTTTCATCGGCCACAACGCCGTCGATCCGACGCAGCGTGTCGGTGACGTCCGCGCTTACCGGCAGAACTATTTCGAGGTCGGGCTGGCGCAAGCGCTGCATTCGCGAATCAGCCTCGAATTGAATGCCTACCTGCACACCGGCCACAACAGCTTCGAGAACCATGAGATCAGCATTTCCCGAATTTTCCTGCCAATCAATTTTCATACCGCGCGATCAAGCGGGGCGGAATTGATCGTCAATATGCGCCAATTGGAACGGCTCGGAATCAGCGGCCGTTTCCAGTACGCGGTGGCCAGGACGTACTTTTATGGTCCGACGACCGGCGGCTTCACCGGCGATGAGATCCTCGCTCCGGGCGAGCGCATCACGCCGGCGTTTGATCAGACCCATACCGGTACAGCGCAGCTCTTTTATCACAATCGCTGGCGGGGATTCTGGGCAGGAAGCGCACTGCGTTACGGAAGCGGAACAGTCGTAGAACTCGGACCGCGTTTGCCGCAACACCTTACGGCCGACCTGGCCAGCGGAATTAATCTCTGGACGGCCGAGCCTCGCCGGCTGGACCTGGAATTTGATGTCACCAATGTTTCGGACAGCCGCTACCAGATCGCGAAAGAAAGCGAAGAAATTCCCATCCAGTACGCGCCTTCTCGTACGGTGGGTGGAAGCCTGAAATTCTACTTTTGAGTGCGACGAGGGTACCCAGCAGGCAGAAGCGACCCGGTCTGCTTCTTCTTGTCGATCGCCTTCAGCCACGCTTCGTGCTCAACATCTCCCCAGTGGTTAATCCCGATGAGATATCCATCCGGGTCGCTGATGGTGACCTGTCCGCTCGGCATGTACTCCGGATAGGTGATTGGCGGCACGTTCACCCCAGAGGCCAGCAAATGCTCGCGAAGGGCGGGCAAGTCAGGCGTATACATCATGAGCATGATGGATTGAAGAGCGGCTGTTACCGGCTCTTCGGCCAACAAAAACATCAACGCGCCGCCTTCGCAGTGCATGCGTGCCCAGCCTAGAGAGGCCGCATCACCTTCGGTGTCGATGAGATCGAATCCCAGTAGTTCGTAGAAACCGATGGAGCGACCGATGTCGGAAACGTGCATCAGCGGCGTCGACCAGGCGGCTTTTGGCGGCATAACTAAATCCTATAGAAAACGCGTTCCTTTGCGAGGAGGATGTTATTGGGAGTGAAGTACACGGTCAACTGTAGCCATAACGTGCGACCCATTGCCACCTTCGTGCTATAGCCCGGAAGACGAAGAAAAGAGGAACATACCTTTTACCAGCCGGTTTGTCGTTTCCCGGTTCCAGGGTCACTGTTCGGTTCCCCTTCTGTCTCGCCCCGACCGCCCCTGAAAAAAGCACCCAGGACTCCCAAATGTTCAGTCTGCTGCGCAGGCTGTTGAAAGAAACAGGCGGTCAAGGCATAGCTGAATACGCGATCATGCTGGCGGTAATTCTCACGCTCATGGTGGCGATCCTTCAGCTAATCGGCACGCATGCGAAAGACATTTTCTCGCGTGTCGCCAGTGCACTCCAGTAAGACTCTGATTCCGGGCATCGCATCCGTGTCGTCGTTTATCATGGCATCGCGCCAGTCTCTTCATCCGGCGTTATGCGACGGTCTATGCTCGACTTCTCACAGTTCCGATTTCTGACTTTCGATTGTTACGGCACCCTCATTGACTGGGAAACAGGCCTGTTGGCAGCGTTGCGTCCGATACTGGAAGCGCACGGAAAGAAGATTGATGATGCTGAACTCCTCGAGGTGTATGGAGAGCTTGAGGAAGAAGCCGAACGCCCGCCTTTTGCCGCGTACCGGGATGTTCTTCGGTCGGTGGTGCGGGGCTTCGGCAAAAAGTTAGGATTCACTCCGAGTCTCCTCGAGGAGGACACTCTGCCGAATTCGATAGCACGATGGCAGCCTTGGCCGGATACGGTGGCCGCTCTGAAGGCGCTGCGGTCGAGGTACAAACTTGCCATCATCTCGAACATCGATGACGACCTGTTCGCTCCAACTTCTCGGCACCTGCAGGTAGCGTTCGATCATGTTGTCACAGCGGGACAGGCGCATTGCTACAAGCCTGGCATGGCCATCTTCCAATTGGCACTGGAGAAAGTTGGCGTACCTCCGGCAGAAGTGTTGCATGTTGGGCAAAGCATCTATCACGATGTCTTGCCGGCGCAGTCGTGGGGCATGAAAGCTGTCTGGGTAAACAGGCCTTCGGCTCGACCTAACGTCGGAGCAGTGATACGGGCATCAGGAAAGCCGGACTTGGAAGTTCAGGGCCTGGCCAAGTTGGCGGAACTAGCGGTCGGGAAACAGCAGGGCGGATAGGACCAAGCCTTCGAGGGTTTCGTTCCGCCCTGCAACATGGGGTCTACGCGCTGATTGGAACACTCACTATCTTTTTCTGAATGGCGTATGTCACCAATTGTGCCTTGTTGTGGATATCGAGTTTGCGCATGAGGTTGAATTTGTGCGCTTCGATCGTCTTGGCACTCAGGCCCAGGAGGTCGGCTACTTTCTTGACCGAGTTCCCTTCTGCCAGCAGTTTCATGACTTCGCGCTCACGCGGCGTAAGCATGGAGACGGACTGCTTGGTGCTCTCTCGAGAACTGGAACGAAGTTCCTCGACCACCCTCGCGAGAACCCTGGTGCTGAAGTAATTGCCTCCGTGATAAACCTCGCGTACTGCACCAAACAACTGCGGGACTGGTGTGTCCTTCAGAACATAGCCGGATGCGCCGGCTTTGAAGCACTGCACCATGTAATCTTCATCCTCGTACATGGTCAGGAATATGACTTTCGTGGCAGGTAGTTCCCGCTTGATCGTCTTTACAGCGTCGAAGGAGGACATACCAGACATCCCGATGTCCATCAAAATGACGTCCGGCCGCAATGCCCTCGCCTTATCCAAGGCTTCAGTAGCATCTCCCGCTTCTGCGACGACCTCAAAATCCGATTCACCCTCGAGTAGCCGCGTGACCCCCTGACGCAACAAGATGTGATCATCTACTACTAGACAGCGGATCTTATTCATTCCTCACCTACGATTATTGGTATAAAGGCCAGAGGACTTCAGAAGTGGCACAAAAAGCTAAATGGCTGGAACGACCGAGTTCAATCCTCTCGGCGTATTCTACTGGTTTTCCCCTACCAAGGCTACCTGAAAACCCCGATGATCAGCCGCTTCGAGCAGCTTATGTCTTGAAGAAAACCTAACACTCCGTATCGCAGCGACGGATCAAAAGCGCTGACTGTTACAATTTCCATTTCTATGTTGCGCTACTTCACAGCTGGGGAATCGCATGGCGAGGCATTGGTCGCCGTCCTCTCGGGTGTGCCCGCGGGATTGGAGATCGATCAACAATGTCTTGACCGCGAGCTCTGGCGTCGTCAACAAGGATATGGCCGCGGCGGACGCATGAAGATCGAGCGCGATACGGCGCACATCGTTTCTGGCGTTCGGCATGGGATTACGATCGGCTCGCCCATCTCTGTGTTGATCCAAAACAAAGACTGGAAAAATTGGGAGGAGTCGCTGCCGGTCGGAGAAGGCGATCCGGCAAAACATAAGCGTGTGGCATCGCCTCGTCCTGGACATGCGGATCTGGCCGGAGCTCTTAAGTACAACTTTCCCGAGGCCCGCTACGTTCTCGAGAGGGCGTCAGCACGGGAGTCCGCGGCGCGGGTAGCGATTGGGGCGATTGCCAAGCTGTTTCTCCGTGAACTTGGGATTGAGGTGTTGAGCCACGTGATTGCAGTCGGGGCCGTCACCATGGGCGAATCGGAGGTGCCGTGGGACGCCATAGAGCGAGTCGCAAGCCAACAGGACATTCTGCTTAGTTGCGCCGATCCTGCAGCCGAACAACGCATGAAGGAAGAAGTCGATAAGGTGCTCCGGACGGGCGACTCGGTAGGAGGCGTTTTTGAAGTCGTGGCACACGGAGTTCCGCCCGGACTCGGCACATATGCTCAGTGGGACGAGCGACTCGACGGGTTGCTTGCGGCTGCTGTGATGTCGCTGCAAGCCGTGAAAGCAGTCGAGATCGGAATCGGTGTAACCGCAGCAGGTTCTCCAGGGTCGGACGTGCACGATGAAATTGGATATGGCGCGAAAGAAGGGTTCACCGGCTTCACGCGCGCCAGGAACAATGCCGGCGGCATCGAGGGTGGGATCTCAAACGGGCAGGACATTCGTGTGCGAGGGTACCTGAAACCCATTTCTACGTTGCGCCGCCCGCTGCAATCCGTGGATTTCGCGACCCGCGAGCCGGTAAAAGCCGCGTACGAACGCTCCGATGTGTGCGTCGTGCCAGCGGCCGGTGTTGCCGCCGAAGCGATGGTCGCTCTCACGATTGCCCGCTGCGCCCTGGAAAAATTCGGCGGCGATTCCATGGGCGAAACCGTTCACAATTTTCAAGGCTACTGCCAACAGATAAAGAACTATTAAATGATTTATCCGATCGTTAAGTTTGGTGATCCTGTTCTCGAAAGACCCGCTGCTCCGGTCACGGCCTTTGACGATGAACTGAAAAAACTGGTCGAGGATATGTTCGAGTCCATGTACGCGGCCCACGGCGTTGGCCTGGCGGCTCCGCAGATTGGCATTTCCAAACGACTGGCAGTGATTGATGTCACCTTCAAGGAAGATCCCGACGCCAAGCTGGTCCTCGCGAATCCAGAGATCATCCATACGGAGGGTAAGCACAATCAAAACGAGGGATGCCTCAGCATCCCGGAATTCCGCGAGCCGGTGACGCGTCCCTCGAAGGTGACTGTGCGCGCGCAAGACGTGAACGGCAAGTGGTTCGAGAAAACCGGAGAAGACCTGCTGGCCCGCGCTTTGCTGCACGAGACCGACCACCTGAATGGCAAGCTTTACATCAGTCACTTGAGCGCACTCAAGCGCGACTTGATGAAACGCAAGATCCGGAAGCTGATGAAAGCCGGTCAGTGGTGAAGGACCGTCACGGCAAGAACACCATGATCATTTAGAAGCCAGAAATAGAGAATGCATGAACCTGGTTTTCTGCGGCACTCCCCAGTTCGCTGTCCCGACGCTCCAGAAGCTCGTCGATGCGGGACATGAAGTGCAGCTGGTAGTCACGCAGACAGACAAGCCGAGCGGCCGCGGACTGGAAATGGCCGCTTCGCCAGTCAAACGGTTGGCCCAGGAGCTTGCGCTGGATATCGCCCAACCCGACAAGATCAAGAACAATGAAGAATTCCGGCAGCAGCTGTTGGCGGTTAAGCCGGATGCAATCATCGTGGTGGGTTACGGCCGGATCATTCCTCAGTGGATGATCGACTTGCCTCCTCTCGGCAACATCAATCTGCATGCATCCCTTCTCCCGAAGTACCGGGGGGCTGCCCCCGTCCAGTGGGCAATTGCGTCAGGCGAAAGTGTAACGGGCGTTACTACCATGCGCATAGACGCCGGGCTGGATACCGGGGACATCCTTCAACAGCGACAAGAAGCGATTTCGGCGGAAGACACGGCGGAAACGTTGGCTCCGCGCCTGGCGACGACCGGCGCCGAACTGATGATCGATACGCTGCGCGGGCTCGAGGACGGAACAGTCCAGCCGATTCCGCAAGACCATACTCAAGCAAGTCTTGCGCCAATCCTCAAGAAGGAAGACGGTCTCGTCGACTTCAATCGGAGCGCATTCGAAATCTACAATCGCCTGCGCGGATTCCAGCCTTGGCCGGGCGCGTACACCATCTTCCGCGGCAAGCAGTTTCAAATCCGCGCTGCTAAACCGCTCGAACATGGACCTAATGTGGGGGTCGGCGAACTGCTGGGGAGTAGCAATCGCTTGCTGGTCGGCTGCGGTGGCAGAACCGGGCTTGATTTGCTCGAAATCCAGCTGGAAGGCAAGAAGCGTATGCCCGCAGCTGACTTCATCCGGGGATACAGGTTGATTGCCGGAGAGCGACTCGGAGCGTAGGCACCTTCTTCTCACAACCGTTCGTGCGCGAAGCCCTATGGCTGCCCAGAACGCCAAATCCGACATTTCGCCGGCGCGAACGGTCGCTTTCGACATTTTGATGCGCGTGGAACAGTACGGCGCTTATGCATCGGAGCTGTTGCACTCGCAAACGGCCTCGCAATTGTCGTCTACGGATCACGGATTAGCCACCGAACTCGTGATGGGAGTGTTGCGCTGGCGCGCGATGCTCGACCGAATGGTCGCGGAATTCTCTTCGCAAACGCCGGCGAAACTTGACCTCGAAGTTCTGACGGCACTCCGATTGGGGGCGTACCAGTTACGTTTTCTCGAACGGATTCCCGCCCACGCCGCAATCAACGAGAGCGTCGAACTGGTAAAACGCGCCAGGAAACGTTCGGCAACGGGATTCGTCAATGCTGTTCTGCGAAAAATTGCCGCGCGGCCCAAAGACTCGGCAGACATGCGCAGGCGCGATCTCACGGCTGAAGAGCTGGCGGATCAAAGCTCCCATCCTCGATGGCTGGTCGAACGATGGGTACGCTCCTACGGGATGCAAGATGCCGCGAAGATTTGCTGGTTTGATCAGGAAAGGCCCACAACAGCGATCCGGCTGCGCGACCCAGTTGCGGAATCTGAACTGAGGGAGCAAGGGATCGAACTCGGCCCAGGCGAACTGCTCGCGTCGGCCCGCCGCGTGCTCTCAGGAGATGTGACTCGTACAGCCACATATCGCTCCGGAGGGGTCGTGATTCAGGACGAAGCTTCCCAATTAGTGGCGCTGCTGGTCGGCCGGGGCAATAGGATTCTTGATTGTTGTGCGGCACCGGGCGGAAAGACTTCCATCGTTGCGCGGCGCAATGCGCAAGCCAAGATTGTTGCGGTCGAGTTGCATCCTCACCGCGCACGTTTGCTGCGCGACCTGGTGGACGCAGACAACGTCGATGTTGTCTCGGCGGATGCGCGCTCTCTGCCACTCCGGGCTGACTTTGATCGCATTCTTGCCGACGTCCCATGTTCCGGAACCGGAACGCTGGCGCGTAATCCTGACATCAAGTGGCGTCTGAACCCTGAGGACTTGCGCGATCTGCAGGAACGACAGGTTGCAATTCTCCGTGCAGCCGCCGACGCACTCAGACCGGGAGGCCGGGTGGTTTACTCGACGTGTTCGTTAGAAGAGGAAGAAAACTCCTGTGTAGTTGAGGCATTACTCGGGCAACATCCAGACTTGAAGGTCATTGATGCTAGGTCCGAGCTAGATCGGCTGCGCTCCGAAGGCGAGCTGACAATCCCGGACACGCAGCACCTCGTTGACGGTCCCTATTTGCGAACCATTCCCGGAGTGCAGCACTGCGACGGGTTCTTTGCGGCCATCCTGCAAAAAAGCTGACGCACGGCATTCCGCCACATGCGGCTGCTCCGAAACCGCTTACTTGCTCACTTCAAAAGTAATCGCGGTACCGGCGCTTATCTTCTGCCCCGCGGCGGGATTCTGCGACAGGACCAAACTTTCAGGCGAAGGCGAGATTGACGGTGTCACGGTCGGCTGGGTTGTCGAACCCGCGGGCCCATTCGCCGGCCCTGCCTCGTCAGTATTGTCGACGGTGATGATGCCAACCTTAATTCCCGCAGCTTCCACGACCCGGGTCGCACTTGCCAGCGGCTGGCCCACAAAGTTCGGCATAACGTAATCGACGCCAGCAGGAGGGGCAGCGACGAGCAAACTGATTCGGGGAGCAGAAATTCCGCTGGCATTGGGCGGAGGACTCTGTGCCAGCACCTGGTCCGAAGGAACGCCGGCAATGGGGAGCTTTGCGGCGGAGCCCAAGTCTAATCCGCGCCGCTGAATGGTCATCTGGGCAGCACGCGTGGTCTGTCCCGTCACATCCGGGATGGCCACACGCTGCGGACCGAGGCTCTGGGCGACACGAACCTGCCAGCCACGCCGTACCTTGGTGCCTGCTTCCGGAACCTGCATCATGATCTTGCCTTCCGGAATATTAGGACTGTAGTAGCGTCGCTCGACGAGTAACTGCAAACCGCTGGCGGTGGCGGCGCGATCAGCTTCGATCGGTGTCATGCCAACCAGCTTGGGAATTGCTACCTCCCGTCCATGAATAGCAAAGCGCATCGCGGTGATGGCGGAAACGAGAGCCACCATCAGGAGAACCAGGCTGAGGAGCACGAGTCGAATCGCAGATCGCATCAGTGCGTCTCGTCAGGTGCCGGCGCGTTGTCCGGCGTATCTACTCGTTGAGCCACTGACATTGCCTTTACAGATACGGGAGCCGGAAACTGGCCGGGATCGCGTGCCGCGATGGCAGCCTTCATGAAGTCCATCCAGATGGGCAAGGCGGCACGAGCACCTGTCTCCTTGGCACCAAGTGACTTTTTCTCATCGAAGCCCAGCCACACACCACACGTGGTGGCCGGCGAAAAACCAATGAACCAGGCGTCGGTGAAATCATTCGTTGTTCCGGTTTTTCCGGCCAGAGGAGACTTCAGGGATGATGCGGCAGCAGCGGTACCGTGGAGCACCACTTCTCGCAACATCGACACCATGGTGCGAGCGGTTTTGGCGCTGATGACATCCTTCACCTCGGGATAGTCTTCCTCAAGAACTCGGCCTTCATAGTCCGTCACTTTCGTGATGTATCGAGGGACAATCCGAACGCCATCATTCGGAAACACACTGTAGGCGGACGCCTGCTCCAATAGAGTGATTTCAGCCGAACCCAGTGCAACCGGGAGATATGGCGGCATATTTGAGGTGATGCCGAAGCGGTGTGCATAATCGATCACGGTCTTGATTCCCACTCGGTCGGCGATTTTCAAGGCGGGAATGTTGCGGGACATCATCAAAGCACGGCGAAGAGTAATTGTTCCTTCGAATCTCTCGTCATAATTGTGCGGCACGTAGGGACCCGAAGCCGTTTGAAACATAACTGGGGCGTCGAGGATCGTATCGTCTGGAGACTCGCCCTGGTCAACAGCCGCGGTATACACGTACGGTTTGAACGACGATCCGACCTGGCGCATGGCTTGGGTGGCCCGATTGAATTTGGAATCCTCGAAGTCACGTCCGCCGACCATGGCCTTGATTTCACCCGTGGCGTTGTCGATTGCGACCAGCGCAGCCTGCGTTCCTGAATCCTGCTCCAGGCTGACCTTTGCCTTTCCATCAGCCGTTAGGGACAGAATTTTGACGTAAACGATGTCACCGACGGCGAGAATGTCTCCTATCTTCTGCTTCGTCCACGCAGCATCAGCCTGCGATAGTGTCGCGCTATATCGTCCGAACTTCAGCGATGCGGACGCCGGCGACACAGATGTGATGAGCGCGTGGAAGTACCCGTTGACCTCGGGGTCGGTGTCCCAGTCAGGATGCTCATATTTGTCGAGTGGAACTCCCATGGCAACGGCGCTCGGCAGATGGCTTTTCCAACCATGGCGGCGCTCATAGGCAGCTAAACCATCGAGTACTGCGCGGTTTGCCGTTTTCTGCAGGTCCATATCAAGGGAGGTATAGACGCGCAGGCCGCCTTCGTGAACCTGGTCGGTCCCGTATTTGTTTTCGAGGTAACGGCGAATGTCTTCGACGAAGTAGGGCGCCAGAGAGTTGGGATCCCTTGCTACATTCAGCTGAATCGGCTTGGCCTTTGCTGCAGAGGCCTGCGCCGCCGTGATCTTTCCGTCCTCCAGCATGGAGTTGATGACGAGGTTGCGGCGTCGGAGTGCACGTTCCGGATGCGTAATAGGTGAGTAGTAACCGGGTGCCTTCGGTAGTCCGGCCAGGACCGCTGCCTCTTCCAGCGTGAGCTGACGGGCCGGCTTGCTGAAGTAGTACTCGGAGGCAGCCTCGAATCCGTAGTTACCGTGCCCCAGGAAGATCTGGTTGGCATACAGGGTAAAGATCTGTTGCTTGGTGAAGCGACGTTCGATCTGGATGGCGAGCAGGGTTTCCTGGATTTTACGGTGAATTGCCCGATCAGGCGAGAGAAACAAGTTGCGCGCCAGCTGCATGGTTAACGTTGAACCGCCTTGTACCTTGCCGCCAGACTGGATGTCGCGATAAGCAGCACCGGCAATACGCCACACGTTGATGCCCCAGTGGCGATAGAAATCCTTATCTTCGATGGAGATTAGAGCGTCGCGCAGAACCTGCGGGTAGTCATCGTAATTGGCGACAACCCGGCGCTGCAGGGCAAATGACCCAATCACGCGATTGTGGTCGTCGTAGAGCTCGGTGGTCGAACTGGGGCGGTAGTGCTCCAGTTCCTCAACCTGCGGCAAGTCCGTGGAATACACGAGGAGCAGCCCCACCGACGCCCCGATCAGCGACGACACCAGGACGAGCAGCCCGAACAAGACACGGCCGACATACTTCTTCCCCGCGATCTCCACCTCAGGGAGCTCTTCGTAGATGTACTTCATGGGCTGTTTGTCTAGGATAGCAGCGGTTTACGAAGACCTGTTAGTGGCTAGCGACTAGTGGTTGCCGCACAGGCGTCGACCATGGGCAGGTCATTTGTGAGCGGCTAGTCCCTGAAGCCAATCGACGACGATTGCCTGCAGCGCGATCCGGTGGTCAGAAAACGAGTGGTCGGTTGGGAGATGGGTCTCAATCACGCGGGCGTTTCCGGCCTTCCTTAGAGCGGAGGCGAGGTCGCGATTGTCTCCCAGGTTGCGGTCGTCTGCTTCCACAATCAGGACCGGTCGATTCTTGAGCGCGGGCGCGTAGTCGACGTAGTTCCAGGTGGGTGCGTTTTGCTTCACTTCGTCGAGGAGCGCCTGCACGGTTGTTCCAGCGAGCCGGGAGGCATTTGCGCCGTATCTCGCCAACAGTTCCTGTGGATCATGGGCTTGCGCCCGCAAGGTGGAAGGTCCAAGGTCTGCGGGCGAAATCATCGCTACCGCGAAGATCTCGGGGTCGTGAGCCGTGACGTACGCGACGGTGAAGCCGCCGAAGCTATGCCCGACCAGCACGATGCGTTTGGGATCGATATGATACTTGTTCACATTTTGCGGATCGCGAACGAATTGCACCTCTGCCTGCGCGTCTTCCAAAGCATGGGTGAATGAAAACGTACCCCCGCTGCCCCAGGATCCGCGATAAAAAGGCACCAGCACGTTCCACCCTGCCCGGCGCATGGAATAGGCCAGGTCGAGATTTTTCTCGTTGCCGGGAAAACCCTGGATCAATAGCACCGTCGGATGCGGGCCTGCACCCGAAGCAAGATAGAAAACCGAATACAAAATTGCACCATGGCTGGGAATATCGGGAGATTCCATCGTAGCCGGGTGCGTTTTATCCGGGGGAGGGTCGGAGACTACGGCGGCGGGAATCTGCTGAGCGCGCAGCATCGCGGCTGCGAGAACAACCAAACTGAACCTGGCAGCAATTCGAAGCGATAAGATCATCGTTCCCTCAAATCGTTGACATGGAATTGCAGTTCCTCGACTCGGCTGGATGCTCAGCGCGCCACCGACTGCACCCACGCGGCAAACGCGTGCCACGCTGCCGTTCTACTGATCGGCGCGCTGATCTGTTGCAGGAAGACTAGAAAGGCCGCTGCCCAGATGGTGGCCCGCTGGAGCTTTCGTGTCGACCAGAGATCGTAGGCAATGATCAGCAGCAGAAAGAGGTAGGAGGCCAGGTGCGCCATCGGCGGTTTTCTGTGCAACCAGGCAATCGGTAAGCGGGCGATGGGCGCGGTCATCAACGCGACGGTGGCAACCATGATGATCCGTTTGTGGACTGGCGGATTGGAGCGGGCGCGGAATGCGAACCCGATCAGCACCGGGAAAACAATCATATCGGTAAACGGGACAATGAAGAAGGCCAGCGCGTCGCGTCCGGGCGGAAAGTTTCGCGCCAGCGCATTGCTGGCTGCCAGCAGTCCGACGATAACCATGAGGCAGGCGAGTGCGAATCCGGCAATTCCAAGCCGGCGGTGAATGTCCACGCGGCCAGCCGATACCAGCGATGTCTGCGTGATGAGCAGCAGGATCCAGCAGGAGAATACGGCCCCATGAATGTGAATGATCGTGCTCGGCAAGGGCGCCCGGTAAAGGCCCGCAAAATAGTACGTCGGCCCAAAGCCCGCCACCACGGTTATCAGTAATAGAGCGGCCAGTCCCGAGAAGAAGATGTGGTCATAACGACGACCTGGAAGCGTCGTGGCAATACTGGCCCGTTCCGGACGTGAGGCGAGAGTGGCCATCAGTCCCTCCTTTGAAATGTATGCAGCTATGTTTGGGGAGCCCCGGGGAAGTGCGCCGACATTGTATGCCAGAATCGGCCGGGAGCGTTCAGTCTTGCTGCGGCCGAAGCAGCAAAAACGACCGTTGATGAAGCCGTAGCAATCACTTCTGCAAAGAGTGATCGATCTGCTGGTACCAAAAGAAAATCGCGCGTTTTAAAACGCGCGACTTTGAATACGCAGAATCGGGGCAGAAAAATTTAGCTCTTGCTATCGCCCTTCTTCAGAACCTGGATGGCCTTTTGGAGTTGATCGTCCTGTTGAGGCTGCTGCTTCTTGACCTCATCGGAGGGCTGAGTGTTTTCGTCCTCATCCGGCAGGACCGAATCGTCATTGTTGTCGGCCACCATGATGTTAGGCGTCACGGCGCTATCCTGGATTGCCTTGCCACTCGGGGTGTAGTACTTGGCAATGGACAGGATCAAAGCCGAGCCGTCCTGCATTTCGATCAGCTTTTGGATTGAGCCGTCGCCGAACGTCTTGTCGCCGACCACATCACCGCGTGCGTTTTCCAATATGGCAGAGGCTACCACCTCAGCGGGACCGGCCGTTCCACGGTTCACGAGCACGACAAGCGGAAGCGCAGTGATTGCCTTCTGCGGATCGGCATTAAATGCCTCGCGAGGATACTTCTGACCTTGGACGTAGGTGATGGTCCCGTGATTCAGGAAAAGATTAGCGACTGAGATCCCTTCCGACTCCTCGCCCGCGGCGGTATTACGCAGGTCAAGGATAAGCTTCTTCGCTCCCTGCTTCTGAAGGGCCTTGACCTTGTTCGCGACCTCCTGCGTCTTGCCTTTAGTAAGCGCGTCGACCTTGATGTAGCCGATGGCGTCTTCCATCATCTTGTCGCTGGTCGGCGGAATGTTCACGACATCACGCGTGATGACCACCTTCTGTGGTTCGGCCCGGCGAGGGCGGACCACCGAAACGGTCACATTCGAACCGGGCTGCCCAGCCAGGATGTTGCGGATCTCGGCGATCGACATGTCGCGCGTACTCCTGCCTTCGATCGCTTCGAGGATGTCGGTCCCTTCTAGCCCTGCCTTGTCCGCCGGACCGCCGGGAATCACAGCAACCACATCGGCGTACCCGAAGCGCTTGGACACGGCGGCTCCGATCTCGCCCTTGGCATCGGTCTTGTGTTGCTTGTAATCCTTGTACTGGGCGGGATCAAGATAGCTGGAGTTGGCATCAAGCGACTCCAACAGGCCGTGAAGCGCGCCGTCGGTAACCTTAGGGATATTCGGCTCTTCCACGTACTCGCTGCGAACGCGCGAGAGCACCTCGCTGTAAACCTCAAGCTGACGGTAGGCGCCGTCGCTGGTGTTGGAAGCATGGACGCCGGGAATGCCGGTCAGACCGAGGCCCATGAATAGCACGACTGCCAGCGACGTGGACAGAACTAAGACTTTAGTTGTTTTCGACATCGGATTTTGGTTCTCTAAGGTAGGTCAGATTCAGGGGAACTGTCCCCCATTATACCCTAGCTTGGATGCCCGTCCGAGAGCCTTAGTTTCCAGGAATTTACGGAAGTAACCAGGGGGCCGGGGAAAGCTCTGTGCTCAGACCCTGGGGCGAGCGAATTTCAGGTGGAAACGTGGGAACTAAGATTTGTATGTTCTTCTCGACATGCCTGAAAGCGGGCCCGGATACGTACCTCATCAGGTAGTGGCTGAAAGGAAACTCAGCCATTACCGCTCATCAGACCCGTGACAGAGACCCAGTCAGTCAAAGAGAAAGCCGCTAAACGATACCGATATTTGTAATCATCCCCTCAGGAAACACCAAGTTCTAGAAACTACCTGAAAAAGGGAATCAACTATGACGGTGAAGCCGCCGCGATACAACAATGGGCTTGGACTTTGAGCCACGCTCGTCGACCAGGTTTAGCGATACCATGGGCGGCGTCTCCCCCATTGCCAGTTCGAGCTTCTCTGAGAATGAGCACCAGTCTTGCACCGTCCTGGGCGCGTCCGGGTGCTGCAGGACACGGCGGCACTTTTCACGTTGTTCCTCGGCCAAGCCCTTTCGGGTGATAAAAACTTCAAAGGCCATGTGCGCAGCTGCAGCCGCGGCACTCTCGTAATCAGGACCACGCCCGAGAAGGTAGTCGGTGGTGCAATCCAACGCGTGCGCGAGCTTCTCAAGCGCATCGGATCCAGGCACGTTTCTACCTTTCTCACTCTTTGCGATAACAGACTGGCTCAACCCGGAATGTTTGCTGAGATCGTCTTGGCCCCAGTTTTTGGCATCTCGAAGGGCCTTGAGGCGATCTGGTCGAAATGGCATAGAAAAGCCTTCTCCGGCACCAGAATCTAAGTTAAGTCAGAATGGAGCTATAAGCTAGTAGGAATAATTTTTATTCCAATTCGAGTACGAATCCGTGTATGCTTTGAATTGAGATCCGGGCGAGCTTAAATCAGCGGGTTTATTAAGAGGTGGAAATGGAAGCGGAACCGTCAGCCCGCTTGTCGGTAGAACTGGGTTACTATCGGCAGCACGCGCCTAAATGGGTAGCCCAAAAGGCTGGCCAGTACGTAGTCATTAAGAACACCGAAGTTCTGGGCTTCTACTCGGATTTTGAGGCGGCATACAGAGCGGGAGCAGGAATGTATGGGGCCGAAACGGATTTTCTCGTCAAGCAGATTCTTGAATACGAGCCGGTCTTCATTGTGCTTTAGTCGTGACGACCTATCACTCGCCAGTTCGTGACCCCCGAGGACTTAAAGTCCACGGACCTCGCTTGAACGTCACAATAGGCCCTCCCCTCCTCAGACCATCAGGCGGACAGCAAACTCCTTCGTTGGCGAGTAGGTTCACCGAAACGGCTGCCCTCATAGATACCGGCGCACAACGCACTGTCATTTCGCCCGAAGCGCTAAGAAGAGCTGGTCTCTCAAAAATCAACGAGGCTGATGTTAGAGGAGTTGGGGGAATCGTTAGGGCCGGTGTCTACGTAGCTTCACTGCAGTTCCCCCGATGCGGCCTGAGGACTATTGAGGTGATCGAGGTTTCCTGCTGCGAGCTGCCGCACATTCTCTACAATTGCCTGCTTGGGCGTGACGTTCTCTCACGCTGGAAGCTCACCTACGACGGGCCTGCTGGCACATGGTTTGTCGAAGACCGGGGTGGTGCACCTTGGGTCGAGCCACCCGAGGGAATGGACCCCAGGGACCCCAATCTCTGGGGCGAATAGGAATGGCGTCGCCGCCTCCGCTCGTGGAGTATCTCAGATTCTCATCGGCATCACGATATAGCGGTACTTGTATTCCTCGCCTTCGGCGGGACGTAGCTGGCCGGCGGACTGCGCGTCCTTGAACTCCATTCTCACGTCTCCGGTGCCGGCCGCCTTGAGGAAGTCGAGGAGGTACTGTGCGTTGAAGCCGATCGTGATGCTGTCACCGTTGTAGTTCGTCTCAATCGAATCTTCCGACTCGCCCGCCTCGGTGGACGATGCCGAAATCTTCAACTCGCCCTTGTCCATGCGCATGCGTACGGCGCGGGAACGCTCGTCGGCAAACTGGGCCACGCGCTGGATGGCGCCGGTCAAATCATCGCAATTAACGGTGATGGACTTGTTGTTGTCCTTGGGTAGAACTGCTTCGAAGTTGGGAAATTGGCCGGTCAATTGGCGTGAGGTCAGGAGGCGCGGGCCGATCCGGAAGTACAGGGTCGACTCGTCTTTCGCGAACTCGATATGGTCCACATCCTCGGTGGAATCCAACAGACTCTTGATTTCATCCATCGCCTTCTTGGGGACAAGCGTCTTCATCTCACCCGAGACGCCATCGAATTTCTCGCCGGTGCGCTCGATATGAGCCAGGCGATGACCATCGGTAGCGACCATGGTGATCGATTCCGGCTTAAGCACCATCAACGCCCCATTCAGCGTGTAACGCGATTCTTCATTAGCAATGGCGAAGGTGGTCTTGGCGATCATGGCGCGCAGGACATTGGCAGGGATCTTCACCACGCCGGCGGTCGGAAACTGCGGCAGGCTGGGGAAATTCGAGCGCGCCATGCCCACCATCTTGGTGTTCGAGCGGCCGCAGCGGATGCTTACCCAGTGATTCTCGAGCAGCTTGATGGTGATGTCCGCGTCCGGCAGCAATTTCACGTAGTCATGAAGCTTGCGGGCGGGGATCGTGCACGAGCCTTCTTTTTTCACCTTGGCATTGCAGGAGGTGCGCAGGCTCAGGTCAAGGTCGGTCGCAGTCAATGACAGCTTGTCGCCCGATGCCTCGAACAGGTAGTTGGAAAGAATCGGGATGGTGGTCTTGCGCTCGACGACGCCCTGGGTTGCGGTGAGTTCCCGGAGTAGTTCGAACTTGCTGACCGTAATCTCCATCGTGGATGTACCTGTGATCGGAGTGGCTACTGCTTCGACCGGCATAAGAATCCCCCTGCCTGGCGCTACTTTGAATACTTCCTTATATCAAAAGAAAAACCTATAAAACCAGCAGTAACAGTAGGGTTGAGGGAAAAGTGGAAAAGATTCCCAAATTGCTCATCCCCAGTATGTTCCAACCCGGAAAGTTTTCTAAAAGCAGTCCCGGTTGTGCCGGAGGGAGCGGCAAAACCGGACGACGTTCCGAGTAGCTGACCGCCTTCTACACAGGTTCCACAGGCACTCCACAGCTGGGGTGAAGGAAGAGTGGGCTGGAGAGTGGAAAACTGCGTAAATGGCGCGATTCATCCGCCCAATTGCTCGGTCAGCTTATTCACCAACCTGTTTAAATCCTTGTCGCTCTTGCGAGCCTCGTCGATTTTCTCGACCGAGTGGAGCACGGTGGTGTGGTGCTTCCCGCCAAATTGGCGACCGATCTCAGGCAGCGAAGCTTCGGTCAAATGCTTGGCCAAGTACATGGCGATCTGGCGAGGGTAGACGATCGCACGTGAGTTGTTCTTCGCCTTGATCTCGACCAGGCGCAAACCGAACTGTTCGGCTACGGCTTTCTGGATGGCTTCAATGGTGACCTTCCGGGCCTGCGAGTCAATGAAGTTCTTCAGGACCTGCTGAGCATAGGGGAGCGTGATCGAGGTGCCGATTAACGAGGAATGTGCAACCAGGCGAATCAGCGCGCCTTCCAACTCACGTACGTTGGACCGGATGTTCGAAGCAATGTAAAGGGCGACGTCGGTCGGGAGCGTGACCTTTTCCTGCTCGGCTTTCTTCTGAAGAATCGCGACCTTGGTTTCGAGATCCGGCGGCTGAATGTCGGCGATCAATCCCCACTCGAAGCGGCTGCGCAGGCGGTCTTCAATCTCCGCCAATTCTTTTGGCGGACGGTCACTGGCAATAACAATCTGCTTCATCGACTCGTGCAGCGCGTTGAACGTGTGAAAGAACTCTTCCTGCGTACGTTCCTTTTGGGCGAGGAACTGGATGTCGTCGATGAGCAGCACGTCGACATTGCGGAAGCGATCGCGGAAACTGGTCATCTTGTCGTAGCGCAGCGAGTTGATCATGTCGTTGGTGAACTTCTCGCTGGATACGTAGGAAATCGAGGCCTGCGGCACGCGGCGCTTGATTTCGTGCCCAATCGCCTGCATTAGATGGGTCTTTCCCATGCCGACCCCGCCATACAGGAACAACGGGTTATACGCCTTAGAGGGGCGTTCAGCGACGGCCTGACAGGCGGCATGAGCGAACTGGTTGCCGTTGCCGATCACGAACGCGTCGAATGTGTATCGGGGGTTTAACTGAGCGGCGCCATCCCAGTCGAAGCGCGCCTGCGAAACCGGTCCAGCCGATGGTGCAACTGCCGCGGCTGCGCTGCTTGATGTTGCCGAAAGCCCGCCATCATGGCGAATGGGTGTCGCGGCGGGATCGTCCTCGGGCGTAACAAATTTTACGTCTTCGTATTCGAGCCCGAGATTATCAATCGCTTCCTGGATGAGGTCAGCGTACTTGTCGCCAACGTGACGGAACTCTGCCGTGGGCACTCGAATAAAAAGAATGTTTCCGTTCGCGTGACTGTAACGGGTCGGCTTCAACCACGTGTCGTAGGAATGCCGATTGATTTTCTTTTCGAGCGCGTCGAGAATGCGGGCCCACGGATTGGGAACGAATGTTGTGCTTGGTACAGACATATAGAAACCTACGAAAGGCGCGTGCAGCGCGCCTGTTCAAAAGATAATCGCCGGTCTTAAACCTTGATTGTCACTGTATGAATAGAGACGAAGCGGAAACTTTTCGTAAGCCAGAACAGAGCGGCATACTAGCACAAAATTTTTGTTCGTGTGGAAAACTTCTTCGCAAAAAATCTCGCGCTGCTCACATTCAGAACTACAACGAAAGTTTCTGTCAAGTATCGAAGATATAACTGCAACGCGTGTGGTGCAGAAACAGTTCTCAGTTCCCAGTTCTCAGTTGCACTCGCGGTTGTGCACTGTGTGCGCGTTTGTGGGCGACTACGATCTTGCGTTGGGATCTATCAAGGCACGCCTCCACTCTCAAGCACGTGCCGCTGTCAGCAGAGCATGAAAATGATCGGGCATTCGTGAAGCAAGTATTTGCCTTGCTGTCCGTACGCATAAAGAACTTGAATGAACAACTCACCGGAAGGCGTCGATTGCAGAAGGCTTCGTTTGCCGAATATCGAAGAGCCTGCACCCACCCGGTTTGCCCGTCTTCACTTGCGTCATTTATACTTTTTGTTTATCTCATTGCTATTTTCCCAGTTAGGAGCAAGGACGTTTCATGCCTAAGCGCACATTCCAACCCAACCGGCGTAAGCGCTCGAAGAAGCACGGTTTTCGCACGCGCATGAAGACGAAGAGCGGCGCCAAGGTACTTTCGCGCAGGCGCGCGAAGGGCCGCAAGCGGGTGTCGGTGAAACCCGGCTTCCGTGAGTAAGTGGTTTCCCTCCGGAGAGGAAGTTCATCGAGATTGATCAGCGTGAGCGCTCGGCCCAGTTCGTCGACAGGGCGGATGACATTTCCGCGCAACGCGCGCTTGCTTAAACACGCCGAGTTCGAACGGGTCTACGAGAAAGGCCGGAGACACTTTTCGGCGAACCTCACCGTGTTCTACCGGGAGCGCGAAGGCGAAGGGGAACAAGGAATTCGTATTGGGTTTACTGTGAGCCGGGCGCTGGGAGGGGCAGTCGACCGCAACCGGATGAAGAGGCGACTGCGAGAAGCAGTTCGGCTGAACAGGCCGGGAACTGTTGTGCCGGTCGACATCGTAATCAACCCCAAGCGGTCTCTGCTGAAAGCGGAGTTTTCCGACATCGTGAAAGAGATTTCCCGCGCGTTTGAAGTCGTTGAACTGAAGAGCAAATCTTCTCGGCGGCCGGCGGAGGATTCCGCAGCCGCACGCAAACCGAATTGACTATGTTGATGTCCAGGTGGAGCAACGCTGCGAGGTGTGTAGCCGTTCAACTATTGCGCGGCTACAAGTGGCTGATTTCCCCGCTGCTTCCACCCGCTTGCCGATACGTGCCGACATGTTCGGAGTACGCGATGGAAGCAATCGAGCGCCACGGGGCGCTGCGTGGGTCGCTGATGAGTGCCTGGCGAATAATGCGCTGTCATCCGTTTGTGAAGGGTGGGTTCGATCCAGTGCCAACGAGGAGAGCAGAACGGCCAGCGGCGGCGTCCACGGATAAGCAGATGGGAATGGTCAGATAACCTTGGCGGAATATCGCAATCCTCAACAAGAGCCCGGGATGGAGCGGCGGTTGCTGATCGTGTTCGCGCTCACATTCCTCATCATCATCTTGGCCCAGCCACTGCTTAGACGGTATTTGCCGCAGCAACCGCCAGCGACCACGCAACAGCAGCCCACGCAAGTCTCGACTCCTCCCAGTACGCCCGCGCAGGAACCTCCACCTGCAGAGCAGAAATCGGCAGCTCCTAAGAATCGGGCGGCCATCCAGGCGACTTCGGAAGACGAAACGGTGATTGAAAATGATCTTTACAAGATCACCTTCAGCAACCGTGGCGGCCTGGTGAAATCGTGGGTGCTGAAGAAGTACGATGATGATGCCGGCAAGCCCTTGGAACTGGTGAACGCGGCGGCGTCGACGAAACTCGGCTATCCCATGTCCTTGTGGGCCTATGACCAGGGCGTACGCGAAAAACTCAATTCTTCGCTCTACGTGCCTTCGGCCAAGGGGACGCTGAGCGCTCCGGCGACGGTGAGTTTCGAGTATTCCGATCAGGACCTTTCCGTAGTCAAAAAATTCAGCTTCGACCATAGCTACGTGGTTAACGTGGAGACGTCGGTCCACTACAAGGGCGCGGAACTCGCGGCATTGCCGGCGTGGCCCTCAGGCTTGGGGGACGAGACCAGTCCAGCGGCTTATGGAACTGAACAGATCGAAATACAGAGCGGCGATAAAGTTGAGCGGTTGGCGATAAAAAAGGTCAGCGGCGGGGCCACGCTCACTAATCCTTTTCACTGGGCCGGAGTGACGGACCGGTATTTCGCTGCGGTATTCATCCCGAACGACGCTCAGTCGACCGCTCTGGTCACGCTGCGAAATGCCTTGGATGTTCCGAAAAATCCCGAGAAGCCGAACCCACAAGACACCACGAGCGTGCAGGTGTTGGGCGCTGCCGCGGGTAGCCTTCGCGGGCAAGCTTCGCAACGGATTTTTGTGGGTCCGAAATCGTTGTCTGTATTGGAGTCGGTCCGTGTACCGGGTGTTCCGGATCACCCGGACCTGAGGCAGTTGGTCAATTTCGGATTTTTCGGCATTATCGCCCGCGCGCTCTTCATCTGGCTGAAGTGGACCTATGTTCACATGGTCAGCAATTGGGGATGGGCAATCGTTCTCCAGACCTTCATTATCACCATGGCTTTGTTGCCTCTGCGAATTTCGCAGATGAAATCCATGCTGAAGATGCAGAAGGCGGCGCCGGTCATCAAGTCGATCCAGGAGAAGTACAAAAAATACAGCCTGCGCGACCCCCGCAAACAGCAAATGCAGCAGGAAATCGCTGCCGTATACAAAGAACATGGGGTAAATCCCGCGGGTGGCTGTTTGCCGATGCTGGTCCAATTACCGTTCCTGTGGGCGTACTACGCGATGCTCGGCTCCGCCATTGACCTACGGCATGCCCATTGGTTGTGGGTACGCGACCTCTCGGCGTCGGACCCGCTGCATCTGCTCCCCATCGGGATCATCGTTACCATGTTCCTGACACAAAAGATGACGCCCAGCGCCGGCATGGATCCCACACAGCAGAAAATGATGAATTTCATGATGCCGGTCATGCTGGGTATCATCAGCTGGAATCTTGCCGCTGGGCTCTGCCTGTACTGGTCGGAAAGTAACATCATTGCCATGGTCCAGCAGGTGGTCATGAATCGCACTACCTTGGGCAAGGAGATGCGCGAAATGATGGAGAAGCGCGCGAGAAAGGCGAAGAAGTAGCCAGCTGTTAGCTTTTCAGCCTGTATTGACGCGCTGAGAATAAAGCCAGGGGCCATGATTTAGGGCGTCGTCGCACTGCAGCTAATAGCCAAGAGCTTCTTTATGCCAATACCCGACAAAGTCGCCGCTGCCAAACAGATCAACGAATTCCTGCGCAATGTAATTGCGAACGCGGGCTTGAAGTTGAAATACCGCATCTCGGTAGACCCGCCGTTGCCCGAAGACCGCGACTGGGAGCGGCCGGAAGTTCTCGTCGAATTTTCCGGTCCGGACAGCGGCCTGCTTCTGGAGCGAGGGGCCGAATTGCTGCGTTCCATCGAATTGCTCGCCATCGAGATGCTGCGCCTGCCGGGGAGCGAACACGAGAAAATCTCCTTCGACTGCATGAACCATCGCGCCATGCGATTGCAGGAGCTTCGGATGGCGGCGACCGTGGCCGCCGAGCGTGTACGCAAGAGCGGCGTCCCTTACAGGTTCGCTCCCATGTCTTCCCGCGAACGGCGCATTGTCCACCTGGCATTGCGGGACTACCAGGACCTGGTGACCGCCAGCGAAGGCGAAGGTGGGCGGCGTTTCGTTGTGGTGTCGCAGAAGAGCGGAAAGCCAGCAGGCCGGCCTAGTACCGCACCCTCTTAAACCAGTAATCCCTCCACCTCGTTCTTACATACTGAAGTATGGCTTTGCGTTCTCGGATCCGGGTTGCTGGTTTCGGTGCTTGAAACTTGAACCCAGAAACTCGAAACTCCTTGTGTGAACCTCGACGACACGATTGTCGCGATTGCCACTCCTCCGGGCCGCGGTGGGATTGGCGTTGTACGCCTGTCGGGGCCAGAGGCCAGGGCGATCGCCACCCCGATGCTTCGACTGAAGCATCCGCTTGAGCCGGGGCACGCGAATTTCGGAGAGCTTATCGAACCGGAGCAGGTGGTGAAAGAATCGGGATCAGAAGTTGAGAACTACCCTTACCGGCCAGGCGAGCGCATCGATGAAGTCGTCGCTACGTTTTTTCAGAAGCCGCACTCCTATACGACGGACGACATTGTGGAGATATCCGCTCACGGCTCACCAGTCGTGTTGCGGCATGTGGTCGAACTTGCGCTTGCCCGGGGCGCCCGGGTTGCAGAACCGGGCGAGTTCACCATGCGTGCTTTCCTGAACGGCCGCATTGATTTGACACAGGCGGAAGCCGTACGGGACCTGATTGAATCGCAGACGTTATTCCAGGCGAAGGTGGCGGCGCAGCAGCTCGAGGGAGCTCTATCGAGGCGTTTGCAGCCCATCAAGCAAAAACTGGTCGAGTTGATTGCGCTGCTGGAAGCAGGAATCGACTTTGCCGAAGATGACGTCTCGGTTCTGCCTTCGCAACACATCCTTAGACATATCAGCGAAGTGCGTACTCCCCTGGAAGAACTCTCAGGCAGCTTCGCTTACGGCAAGATCGTACATGAAGGGTTTACGTTGGCGATTGTAGGGCGGCCGAACGTCGGCAAATCGAGTTTGTTCAATCGATTGGTGGAGCGGGAGCGCGCCATTGTCACGGCCACGCCGGGAACCACCCGCGATTTGGTCAGCGAGACGGTCGCCATTGGAGGCATTCCTGTAAAGCTTGTAGACACCGCCGGCATTCGGCATGCACTCGACGAAGCCGAAGCGATTGGGATCCGGAAGTCGATGGAGGCTCTGGCTGATGCGGATATTGTGCTGGTTGTGTTGGACTCCTCCCACCCGGTCGCTCCGGAAGACGAAGAACTTCTGAACCAGGTAAAGGAGCGAACCGCCATCGTGATCGAGAACAAGTCGGATGTTCTCAGCCCTGAGTTCTCGCCGGTTCCTGTTCAGATGGCCCGCATTAAGACGTCGGCGGTCACAGGCGAGGGACTAAACGAAGTGCGGGGTGCAATTCTGCGCGAAGTTGGCGGAGACGGCGCGCGGCAGCTGGAATCCGGTTTTCTGACGAGTCTCCGTCATCAGGGACTGGTGCGGGATTCGCTCAGGGGACTGTTGGCCGCATCGGAAGCAGTAAAAAACAGAGTACCGCACGAAATGCTTTTGCTGGATCTCTACAGTGCTCTGCGTCCGCTGGACGAAATAACGGGCGCTACTACCACGGATGACATTCTCGACCTGATCTTCAGCACCTTCTGCATTGGAAAGTAAACCAGCGTCCAGCGACGGCCAAGGCCCCGATGCGCGGGCGTTCTCAGCCCCACGGAGGGGCTGCAATGACGCGACGACAATGCGATTGGTGTTCATTGACGATGGAGCGAACCGCAGCCTAGCATGAAGCCCTGAGGAGGATGGCGTGATCGGCCAGATGCTCGGGCATTGCCGTGTTACCGCGAAGATCGGCGAAGGCGGGATGGGCGTTGTTTACCGCGCCTACGATGAAGTCCTTCATCGCGATGTAGCGGTGAAAGTTGTCAGGAAGAGCGCAGAACTTAGGTCGACCAGCAAGACCCTGCTGCAAGAAGCGCGCGCGTCATCCTCCCTTGCGCACCCCAACATCTGCACGATCTACGAAGTCGGGGAGACCGAGGGCGAGCTCTACATCGTTATGGAGCTCCTCGAAGGCAAGACGTTGCGCGAGATGCGGGGCGAGATGGGGTTGCCGCCGGAGTCGGTTTTACGCTATGGCGCCCAGATCGCCAGTGCGCTCGCCCGAGCCCATGACCGAGGCATCATTCATCGAGACCTGAAGGCCGCGAATATCGTCATTACGGCTGACGGCCTGGCCAAGGTTCTCGATTTTGGCTTAGCCAAACAGGCCATTGGAGGTTTCTTTGAAGGTCCGACCCGCTCCCTCGCAAGCCAGGAAGAGGTGTCGAGCGTCAGCGGCACTTTGCCGTACATGGGACCGGAACTGCTGCGAGGCGAACCCGGAGACTATCGCAGCGATCTATGGGCGTTCGGAGTCGTGCTCTACGAGGCGGCCTCCGGCAGGATGCCATTTGAAGGGCGCACCGGGTTCGAGATCAGTTCTGCAATCATGCGTGAGATGCCGACGCCTCTCGGTTCGCCCGTACCACCGGCGTTGTGGGCCATTATTCAACGATGCTTGGCGAAAGAACCGGCACAGAGGTATCAACGCGCAAGCGAGATCCAGGCAGCTCTGGAGGCGGTTCAATCCGCAGCTATCGTTGTGGCTGCGCCGTCAGCCGGCGAGCAGGGCGGGCCTCCCACTACGGTCTTGCATAGCGTGCGCCACCTACCCGTAAAGAAGAGAGATGTTTTGTTGCTGGTCGGCACCACGAAGGGGGCGTTCATTCTGCGTTCGAATGCTCAGCGACGGCGCTGGGAAGTTGGAGGTCCATATTTCCACGGCCACAATGTCTTTGCATTAGCGTATGACGGCCGCCAAGGTCGGCATCGAATCTGGGCTTCCACGCAAAATTACTGGGGAACATTTTTGCGATCGAGCGATGACTATGGAAAGAGCTGGACCAATCCCCAGCAAGCGCCGATACGGTTTCCGCCGGACACGGGTATGTCATTGAAGAACATCTGGCAAATCGCCCTCGGCCGCCGGGAAGAACCGGATGTGCTCTATTGCGGGGTTGAACCAGCGGCACTGTTTGAGAGCCGAGATGCGGGCGGAACCTGGTCGCTGAACCGCGGACTTTTCGACCATCCACATCGTCCTCGTTGGGTGCCGGGCAATGGCGGACTCGCCCTCCATTCGATCGTTTTGGACGCTCATGATCCGCAACGCATGTACATCGCGATATCGTCCGGCGGGGTTTACCGGACCGATGACGGCGGGCGGACATGGACGGCGCAGAACCGCGGAGTGCGGGCCACGTTCATGCCCAACAAATATCCCGAATTTGGCCAATGCGTGCACAAGATTGCGATGCATCCCTCTCGCCCGGAGCGCCTCTTTCTGCAAAACCATTGGGGAGTTTACCGCTCCGATGACTATGGGGCCAACTGGACTGATATTGCGAACGGCGTGCCATCGGATTTCGGATTTGCGATGCTGGTGCATCCTAAGGACCCCGATTGGGTCTACATCATTCCGGTCGAATCGGACGAATTCCGCTGCGCGTGCGAAGGACGCCTGCGGGTCTATCGGAGCCGAAACGCCGGACGTTCCTGGGAGCCCCTCGCGCGTGGCCTGCCGCAAAAGGGCGCGTATGAAACCGTGTTGCGCGACGGCCTGACCAATGACGGGCTTGATCCGGTTGGAATCTACTTCGGAACGCGCAGTGGACAACTGTTTGGATCGCGCGATGAGGGAAGATCCTGGGAGAAGATCGTGGACGGACTACCGTCGATCGTTTGTGTTCGCACGGCGATAGTCGGCGACATTCCTGAGCCCGTGAGATCCAGGCGGTCGCGGCCGATGCCTTCCGCCCCGAGTTCTCGCCGTAACGGTAAAACTCGAAATAAGAAGAAGAGGTAGAGCCGGGTGACATTCCACATTCCTGGAGCATTGCGCGAATTTGCGGGAGGCCGGAGTGAGGTGGAAGTGGAGCAGGCATCCACAACTGTGAACGAGGCGTTGTCCGCATTGTGGAAGATGTGTCCCGGCATGCGAGACCGCGTGGTTACCGAGCAAGGAGAAGTCCGGCAGCACATAAACATATTTGTGGGCGACGAGAATATTCGATATAGCGGCGGTCTAGCGACGCGCGTCGCGGCAGATACAGTGATATCGATCGTTCCGGCAGTCAGCGGTGGAACCGTCATGCGGCCGTGACGAGTTAACGAGGCGGCGCGAAGGCGGCCGGATCTATCGCCGCTTCTTGAAGGAGGAGCACTCTGAGGTTAGTGAGGGCTTCGGTCAGCACTCTTTTTTCTTCTGATTCATCGGTGCTGGCCGCGAACTGATGCAAGTTTTCCGTGATAGCTTGTTCGGCTGCGACCGCTTTGGGTAAGAACTCGGTACGGTCGTGCTCCAGCATGGCTGATCGGTACAGCGCTTCCCAGTTCTTATTCACAAGCTCCACGATGCTCTCCCGAGAGGAGTTCAGAATGCAGTGAGCCGTGGATCAACCCGGCGTTGCGATTATGATTTGCGTCACGCGGGTTGACAAGTGGGAGTGCAAGCTCTCGCAAAAATTTTACTTTTATGTAATTTGCTGTTCCGCAAACACAACAAGCCCGGGTTAAAGTACGGGCCAGACGAGGCCACGAATGACCAACAGCTCGGCGGATTCTGGTCTCACGACCTCTCAGTTGGCATTTTCGATGACTGGATGACCTCCGTAATCTATCCAGACGGCCGCTAAGTGCACAAAATGCCTGCGGAAACATGAAGACGACGCTAAAGATCAGCCTGGCTGCGTGCGCGATTGCGGTTGCGTGCCTGCCATTGACCGGGACGGTGCCAAAGCAATCGCGTGACGAGCCCGGTGGCTGGTGTTGCCTGTGCATGTGCCACTCCGCCGATGAACGCAAATGCTCCAGCGTTTGTATCCGCATGCAGCACGGGACGAAGATTATTGAGGAGCCTGAGATGAAGGTGTGTACCAGTTCCTGCCTGCGAAAAGGCGTCAAGCAGATCTTCCCGGAGAACGACTGGAAGTAGTCACTGTACCCGCGTCACCACCCTGATTCAGGTTTTCCGTCCCGATACAAATGGGTTTCCGCCAATTACGTAACGGAGCGGCATCTCCGCCGCCTTCGTGATCCCGATGCGAACAGTTTCCAGGATATGTGGCGGTCGATAGCTGTCATCAGCAATCCACAGGTCGGATTTTGCCGAGGTGAGGTCCTTGCCGTTGTCCCGCAGGCGGGTAATTCCGAAGGCTTGTGCAAGCCGGCCGGGTCCGCTCGTCAGCAGGCGCAGGTCGCGCTGAGTATTCACGGTGACGCCACGGGCCCGAGCCATGGCATCGATTCCTTCCAGTGGTTCAAGCGCGCGAAACAGCACTCCACCGGCAACGCCATCGGGCAGCGTCGAAACGTTAAAGCACCAGTGATTCCCATATATGAAATACACATACGCACGTCCCGGCGGGCCGAACAAAACATCGTTACGGGCAGTGCGTCCGGCGGCGGCGTGCGCGGCCGGGTCGTCTTCCCCCAAGTACGCCTCTACTTCCACGATGCGGCCCTTCAACAAGGTCTTGCCCTCGCGGCGCACCAGCACTTTTCCAAGGAGGTCGCGGCTCACCTGGCGAGGATCACGTTCGAAAAAGGAGCGCTGCAGCCGTACCAGCCGCACGCGCTTCACCGGAATTGGCATAGCCCTCTCGTAACTTGGCAGGTTGTGAGTTCCTCGATTTCAATGTTGAGAATACGACAAAAGTACCTCTGGCCCAGGATCTCACTCGATTGCATTCAGGAGGACTAATGGTCCGCAACTTTTTGAGAACAGCATTTCTGGTAGTGCTCGCAGCATCACTGGCTGCGGCCGAGATACCGGCGGGAACCCGGCTCACGATCCGCACGACTTCGCAGATCAGCTCCGGGACAGCCCACGCAGGACAGACATTCAGCGGTAGCCTCGCGCATGACGTGGTCGTCAACGGCAAAACCGTTATAAAGGCGGGATCTCCGGTTCGAGGTAAGATCACGGCCGCCAAGTCGAGCGGACGCCTGCACGCCCCGGGCCAACTGACGATTCGGCTTATTGCGGTAAACGGAATTCCTGTCACAACGAATTCGCGCTCGTTCAAAGGCAAGAGCCATACCAAGAGCAATGCCACCAAGATCGGCGGTGGCGCAGCCGCTGGCGCGCTCATTGGCGGAATTGCTGGAGGCGGCAAGGGGGCGCTGATCGGAACCGCACTGGGTGCGGGTGCGGGTACGGGCGTTGCCGCAGCGACAGGCAAGGAAGAAGCCGTGGTCCCGGCGGAATCGGCGCTGACGTTCACGATGACCGCAGCATCGGGCACCGCGAAGAAACATAAGTAAACAAAAACCTGTCACCCTGAGGCCAGAGTACGTCGGCAGCACGCAAAGCGGCTACAGGATGAGGATGGTGCGTATCGCAGGCAGTGAGGGTCAACCCTTCACTGCCTTTTTCACTCCGTCTTTCAACACCGACAGAACCTCGTCCGCGTGGCCTTCCGGCTTGACGTTGTTGAAGACGTGCGCAATCTTGCCATCGGGTCCGATCAAGAATGTAGTTCGGGCAATGCCCATCACTTTCTTGCCGTACATATTCTTTTCTTTAATAACGCCGTACTCCTCGCAAACCTTCTTATCGACGTCGCACAGCAAGGTGTAGGGCAGGTCGTACTTGTCTTTGAACTTCTTCTGGGTCTTCGGTGGATCCGCGGAGATACCGAAGATAACAGCCCCGGCATTCTGCAGTTTTTTGTACGATTCGCGGAACCCGCGAGCTTCTATGGTTCAGCCCGGTGTATCGGCCTTAGGAAAGAAGAACAGGACTACGTTCTTACCGCGGAAATCCTTAAGCGAGACGTCCTGCCCGTTCTCGTCGGGCAAAGTAAACTCGGGAGCTTTATCATTAGTATTCATGGCTACTCCACTTCGAACATGGTTATACCGCAGGGCAGGCTTGGCCGTCATCTGCCTGGTCATTGGGCTATCGTCGGTTACGGTGCTGCGTGCGCAATACGGAAAAAAGGGGACGCAGAGCAAAGGACCACGTGCGTTGGGACTTCTCGAAATGTATTCCAGCGGCCAGACCCGGCTGCGCCCGATCTGCATCATGATCGATGGCCGATTCTACGATGCGGGTATCTATAAAGCAGACCCGGTCCCCATGGCACTTGAAACGGGTACTGTTTATGAAGCCGAACGCAACGGCGAATCCCAAGGCCTGTTCACGATCAAGAACGTACTGCAGAACGAGGCCAAAAAGACATTCGTGGCAGAGGGGACATGGTTGCCAGTGGGCGCGGAAGCTCCGAAATCCACCTCGATGAAGGCCGAGACCAAGCCAAAAGAGGAGGAGGACGAAAAGCCGCCGGTGCTTCGACGGCCCGGATCGGAGCCGCCAAAACAGGAGAACCCTAAGCCCGCCGAAAACAAGCCGTCGAGTACGAGCACGCAGCCCGACGATGATGACCGGCCTCGACTACACAAACCGGCAAACGACGCTAACCCGACTGCTACGTCATCGACTGCAACCAGCAGCCCGGCCGAGAGCAACGCCCCGCGTGCGGGCGATACCAATGAAAACGATCCCAATCGTCCGCACCTGCGCCGCGGACTTCCAAGCTCACCATCGAAATCCGCGGCCGCTCCGGCACCCTCTGACCAACCTGCCGGAACGAAAAGCCCGAAGGCTGGTGATCAAAAAAACTCGTCGGTCAGCACGAGCGCGAAGAACGAAACACAGTTGTTGCCGGCGATCTCAGATGCCGGTGGGCCGGAACCGCGTCCGTACACTTATGACGTGACTCCTAAGGAGATGGAGGGATTTCGGAACAAGGTGCTCGCTTTGGCCGGCCAGGATCTTGTGAAACAAGCTAAGCAACTCGAGCCTGACCTGACGGCAACTCCGGCGCCGCGATCGGTGCGAACTGGTAAGGCGAGTACAAAGCCGGCGACTGTGCAGCCGGTATGGGACGACGTAGATTTGAAAGTCTTTGATGTAGCGACGAGCAACGAACCCATTCTGATTTTGTCCGCAACAGGACACCTTGCAGGCCGCGCAAAGCCCACGAACAGCGAGTCGTCAAGCCCGACCGAATTTTTCGTGACAGAAGTGGCGCACTCGGACCTTTATGGCGAATTGCGCAGCCTGTTCTCCGCAGTGACGGACGATCGTACGTTGGATGTAACGCCCAAGTACAAGCTGATCGATGTCGTCGACGCGGACGGAGATGGACGAGGAGAGTTGCTCTTCCGCCGGACCTCGGACCGGGGGAATTCGTTCGTGGTATACCGGGTGGGCGCTGACCGGCTGTGGCCTTTGTACGAAGGCACGCCGCAGTGAGGCAGACGCCCGGCTTGCAGGACCGGCTCCAAGATCGCGGCACAAATAAGCTCAAGATCCGGTCTGCTCTGAGCCGTTACGCGCCCATGGATTTCAGATCTGGTGAGACGATCAGGGTGGGTTCAGTCACACGCTGCACGTCCGCCGGGGTCAGTCCCGGTGCGACCTCCTCCAAAACCAACCCTGTCGATGACACGCGAATGTAAGCGAGCTCGGTGACAATGGTGTCGACGACCTTCAAGCCGGTCAGTGGCAGAGTGCATTTTCTGAGAATCTTCGGCTCGCCTTCGCGCGTGGTGTGCTCCATGGCAACGATGACGCGGCGCGCACCCGCGACCAGATCCATCGCGCCCCCCATGCCCTTCACCATTTTCCCCGGGATCATCCAATTGGCGATGTTACCCTCTTCGTCGACTTCCATTGCGCCAAGAACGCTTAAATCAACATGTCCGCCGCGAATCATGCCGAATGAATCCGCGCTGGAGAAGTAAGCGGTGCCGGGAAGCTCGCTGACCGTCTCCTTGCCGGCGTTGATCAGATCTGGATCTTCCTTGCCGGCGATGGGATAAGGCCCGATGCCGAGCATCCCATTCTCGCTTTGCAATACGACGTCCATCCCGGGCGGCACGTGATTCGCTACGAGCGTGGGCATGCCGATCCCGAGATTGACGTAGAAGCCATCCCGTAATTCCTGGGCGATCCGCTTAACGATCCGCGTCCGCTTTTCGACGTCTTTGCCAACCTTGGTAGGACTCGCCATGAGTTTTTCCTAACTACCCCGCTGCTCGCACAGTTCTCTTCTCGATGCGCTTTTCGTACAGCTCGCCTTCAAAGATGCGTTTCACGAAAATCGAAGGCGTGTGTACGGTATCCGGATCAAGCTCGCCCGGTTCGACCAGGTGTTCAACTTCTGCGATCGTTACCTTCGCGGCTGTCGCCATCATGGGATTGAAGTTGCGCGCGGTCTTGCGATATACGAGATTGCCCCATTTGTCGCCCTTCCAGGCCTTAACCAAGGCAAAGTCTGCTTTGAGCGCATGCTCCATGACATACATGCGGCCTTCGAATTCGCGGGTTTCTTTGTTTTCCGCAACGACCGTGCCCACGCCGGTTGGGGTGAAGAATGCGGGGATGCCAGCGCCGGCGGCGCGAATGCGCTCGGAGAACGTTCCCTGCGGAACCAGTTGCAACTCCATCGTGCCTTTCAGGACCATCTCTTCGAGGAGCTTGTTCTCGCCGACATACGTCCCAATGTGCTTGCGGATCTGCCCGGCGGAAAGGAGCAGCCCCATGCCGAAGCCATCCACCCCGGCGTTGTTACTGATGGTGGTTAGGTTCTTTACACCTTTCTTAACCAGGGCGCGAATCAGGTTCTCGGGAATGCCACACAGACCGAAGCCACCGACCATGATGCTCGCGCCGTCGAACACGTCGCGTACGGCCTCATCTGCATTCGCTACCACCTTATTCATAAGAAAGGGATTTTAACACCTGGTAATGACGCCACAGGTTGCGCGGGCAAGTCGGATCATTGACTGCGGCGCTATACTTCATCCAGCTACTTACGTCGGATGTTGCGCCTTTCGAAGTCGGTCTTCATTGCTGGAACCGCGCTGCTGGCTCTGGAATTTCTGTTCTTCTACCTTTTCCAGCAATACAGCGGGCTGATCGAGACGGACGCTTCGCTTCACGCCATCTCGGTTGTCTTTCCTTCGGCCCTAGACATCACGGCGGCAGTCACGTTTTTTGGATGCTTGCTGCTCGCCATCTACATGCCCGCGGACAAATCGCTAAATCTGGGATTGGTCGGGATCGTAGCAGCCAGCGTGATTCGCTTTTTCGTTCCGCTTGACATCCAGGACTGGCACGCGCTGGTTCCGCTGGACGCACGCGACGCAACGGGAACCTTCCTGGTGCTGATGGTTTTACTGTTTGCCGGGGGCTTGGTACTGGTGCTGGTGTCCTGGGTGCGGTTATCGATCAGGACGCCCTAACACGGTATTGTCGATCAGGCGGGTAGTTCCGACGAAAGCGGCGACAGCAACCAGGGATGGGCCCGTGATCGTCCGCACCGGATCGAGGGTTTCGGGATCGACGATTTCCAGGTAATCCAGCCGCACAGCGGCGTCCTGAGCGATGGTTTTCTTACCCGCCTGGATGAGGTTGGTAGCATCGACTTCGCCCTTCTGATACAAGTCCTCCACCTGTTTCAACGATCGCGAAAGGGCTAACGCTGATTTTCGCTGCTGAGGATCAAGGTATGCGTTCCGGGAACTCATCGCTAATCCGTCCGGCTCGCGCACAATAGGACAAACCACGATTTCAACTGCCAGGTTCAGGTCGCGAACCATGCGACGGATGATCGCGACTTGGGCAGCGTCCTTTTGTCCGAAGAAAGCTTTGTCTGGTTCGACGGCGCTGAAGAGCTTTGACACCACAGTCGTTACGCCGCGGAAGTGACCGGGGCGGGATTTGCCGCACAGTTTCTCGCTCATGCCCTCGACGGTTACATACGTGACTGCGCCCTTGGGGTACATCTCGTCCACAGTAGGCGCGAACACCAGGTCGGCTCCCTCCTGCTCGAGCATCTGGCAGTCGCGTTCAAAAGTGCGGGGATACTTGGCGTAGTCCTCATTGGGGCCGAACTGCGTGGGATTAACGAAGATCGAGACGACTACGACGTCGCAATGCGCCTTGGCGGCACGAACGAGCGACAAGTGGCCCTCGTGCAACGCCCCCATCGTGGGCACAACGCCGACTCGCTTGCTATCGCGGTGAGCGGCGCGCGAGGCGCAGCGGACTTCATCAATACTCGTGAGAACGTTCATCCGGTATCAATTCACACAGAGGCACGGAGAAAGTGCATCGGTCCTTCGCTGCGCTCAGGATGACAACACTTTTTCGGTGTAAGGCAGTGTCGCACGGGTCAGCGGCGCATCGCGTGCTTGCGATGCAGCACCGGTTCTAGCGCAGTCTGAGTCTCCTTGGGAAGATGATAGGACTCTCTGTCCGATGGATATTGGTGCGACATCACATCGGCGCGGAAGGCCTGCACTGCATCGCTGATCAGGGCGGCGGCATCGCCATAGCGGCGCACGAATTTTGCGGGCGGTCCGAAGGTAAGGTTCAGCAAGTCGTGAAACACCAGCACCTGGCCGTCGCACTCGGGCCCTGCGCCAATACCGATGGTCGGCACGTCGACCTCGGCAGTAATCATGGCCGCAACCTCGCGTGGAATTCCTTCGAGGTAGATGGCGGCAACGCCGGCTCTATCCAGCGCAACGGCATCACGCATCAGCTGCTCGATCGCATTCAGCGTCTTGCCTTGTACCTTGTATCCACCCATGACATTGACCGATTGCGGCGTCAGGCCGATGTGCCCAGTGACTGGGATCTCGGCATCGACGATGCGGCGTATGAGGTCGGCGCGTTTCTCGCCGCCCTCGATCTTCACCGCTTCGGCTCCGGCTTCCTTCACGAAACGCGCCGCGTTGCGGAGGGCCTCGTCGGGACTGACGTGATAGGAGCCGTAGGGCATGTCTACCACGAGAAAGGCATGCTTCACACCTCGCCGCACCGCGCGCGCGTGGTGGAGCATTTCGTCTACCGTGACCGAGAGGGTGTTGTCGTACCCGAGCATGGTCATGGCCAGCGAATCGCCGACCAGAACGACATCAATACCCGCCTCATCGACCAAACGAGCGCTGGCGTAGTCGTACGCGGTCAGACAGGTAATCGGCTCGCGCTTGAGTTTCTTTTCTCTGAGAGTGGCAGAAGTAATCTTCTGGCGAGGTTCGCCAATTGGGGTGAGACTCACGGGATCCTCCAGTGCCCTTCCGCCGTAGCGGATAGAGCCTGTCCACATCCTTGGATGCGGCGATAGCTATTGTACCGTCAAAATAACGGACCCGCCACAGGCGGCGGGGAGTTCATATAACGGGTTTGTTGTTAACAAGATAGCTGCAATCAGGAGTGGAAACAACGACCGCATAGGTCCTTCGCTGCGCTCAGGATGACAAGAGGCGTTCAGGAGAGCACGACCAGGCCGGCGGCCGCCTGAATGTAGTGCCATCGTCAGAACATGCGTAAGTCAGTGGAGACAGCCGCGCCGTCTATAATTTGCTGCCATGAACATCCCCGAGCAGATTCAAAAAGACATCACCGCCGCCATGAAGGCGCGGGACGAGGCGCGGCTCTCGGCTCTCCGCATGGTAAAGACCGCACTGAAGAACAAAGAGATCGAGAAGACGTCGCCGCTGGAAGACAAGGAAGCACAGCAGGTACTAACGACCTTGATCAAGCAGCGGAAGGAGTCGATCGAGCAATTCCGTAAGGGCGGGCGTGACGAGATGGCGGACAAGGAACAGGCTGAAATCACGATCATCGAGTCATACCTGCCCAAGGCTGCGGGAGAAGATGAAATCGTTGCCGGAGTACGCGCGGTGATCGGTGAGATGGGAGCACCGACCATGAAGGACATGGGAACAGTTATGAAGAATGTTATGGCGCGGTTTCAGGGTGCCGGAATCCGGGTGGATGGGAAGACTGTCAGCGACGTGGTAAAGCGGGAACTCAGCGCCGCGAAGTGAGGCACCAAGGCGCTCGGGTCACTTGCTTCTTTGTAGCTCCCGGTAGGCTTCGCTCTTCGAGATTCCGAGCTCCTTCGCTACTTTCTTGAGGGCGGCTTTCTCGTCGACCTGCTCTTCGCTCATGATCTGTTTGAGGCGGGTGCGGACGCCAACTTTCGCCGCGGCGGTCTGGATCGAATCCTCGGATTTACCCACGAGTAAGGTGATCTCCCCCTTGATCTCGCCGCGCTCGCGCAACTTCTCGAGCAGTTCCCCGGCACGGCCGCGAAGAAACTCTTCGTGAAGCTTGGTCACTTCGCGGGCGATCACGATCTGTCGGTTGAGACCGAGCACTTCAACGATATCCTCCATGGTTTCCAAAAGGCGGTGCGGCGCGTCATAGAAAACCTGGGTGCGAGGCGAAGCAAGGATGTTCTCCAGGACCTCGCGGCGTTTGCCTCGCTTGGCGGGCAAAAATCCCGAAAAGCGGAAGGAGTCGGTGGGCAGGCCGCTTGCGACCAGCGCCGCGAGAAAGGCGCTAGCACCGGGGATCGGCACAACGGGCACGTGATGCCGGATGGCCAGTGTGATCAGGCGGAATCCAGGATCGGAGATGCCGGGCATACCAGCATCGGAGACCAACGCGATGCTCGCACCGCTCTCGACATCGGTTATCAGTTCGGCCGCGCGCGTCATCTCGTTGTGTTCGTGATAGCTGACCGTGCGCTTGTCGATGCCATAGTGATCCAGCAGCTTTTGGGTCTGGCGCGTGTCTTCACAAGCGACCAGGTCCACTTCTTTGAGGATGCGCACTGCGCGGAAGGTAATGTCTTCCAGATTGCCAATGGGGGTGGCAATGACATACAGTTTCGGCCCCGGAGGTCCGCTTCCGTTGGTCGGCTTGTTGGCCAGATTTTTCCCTGACTTCATGCTCGAAAGTCTACCACCCGGGTGGGGCAGCAGTCGGTGTCGTAAATTGACCGTGCGCCTTCCCTCGCCCTAGAATCAGGACAAGCTGCAGGGTGTAGTAAAACCGTCATGCCGATTTACGAATACGAGTGCACGAAGTGCCATCACCGCTTTGAGCGGATCCAGAAGTTTTCCGACCCGCATGTGAAGAGCTGCCCCAATTGCGCGGGCAAGGTCGAGCTGGTGGTTTCGGCTCCGGCGGTTCAATTCAAAGGGTCGGGATGGTACGTTACGGACTACGCCAAGAAGTCGCCCTCTTCCTCCTCGTCGTCCTCGAACGGGTCCTCCGAAAAATCCGACAAGAAAGATGACGCCAAGCCGAAAAGCGAGTCTAAGAAGTCGAGTGAAAGCAAATAGGCTGATGCGAACTTTGGCTTCCTCTGTCTGGATACATTCCCGCCCCGCAGTAAAGCTCATTTTGGCGATTGCGCTCGCCTTGGGCGCCGTGCTCCACGCCAGCGCCCAGGGAGATCTTGTAACTGATGTCCGTATTGCCCTCTCGCAGGGGAACATGGTCGGCGCGGAAGCAGCGATCAACTCGTACCGCGCGCAGAGAGGCAACAGTCCCGAGCTGGCAGACGCCATGTCGTGGATGGCTCGGGCAGCGCTCGATGCCAACCAGCTCGATGCCGCTGAGAATTACGCAAAACAAACACGGACGATCGTAGCCTCGCAGCTCAAGGGACGAGCATTGGACAGTGAGCCACATCTGCCGACAGCGCTGGGCGCGGCGATCGAGGTTCACGCGCAGGTGCTCTCGGCGCGGGGGCAGCGCGCGCAAGCTGTCGCGAGCTTGAGGGCGGCGCTGCAAACTTACCGCGGCACTTCCATTCGTCCTCGCATTCAGAAAAACCTGAACCTGCTGACCCTGCTGGGACGTCCGGCTCCCCCGGTTTCCGCAGCGCAGCACCTCGGGCCGGCGCCGAAGCCGCTGAAGGCCGTTGCGGGATCACCGGTGTTGCTGTTTTTCTGGGCGCACTGGTGCTCGGATTGCAAATCAGAGGGCCCGATCATTGCCCGTCTTCGATCGGAGTTTGCTCCGCAAGGTTTGCAGGTCATCGCGCCAACGCAGTACTACGGCTATGCCGCTCAGGGGCAGGACGCCAGCCCGCAAACCGAGCTGGCCTGGATCGAGAGAGTGTGGCAGCACTTTTATCCTGCACTTGCCGATTGTCCGGTGCCGGTGGCGAAGAGCAACTTCGATGTTTATGGAGCCAGCACAACCCCGACGCTGGTCCTGATTGACCGCAAGGGCCTCATCAGCATGTATCATCCCGGCGTGATGCCGTACGAAGAACTCCGGGCAGCCATCGAACGAGCTGCGAAATAGCTCTTCGTTTCATAGCCTGTCGTTCCAGGCTGCTCCGCGACCAGCAAACGTTAACTGCTAAGCACAGGGTTGCCATGCTCCAGCGCTGTTATAACGCGAGCGAGGACAAGTTCCCGTTGCCGAAGCGCATTCGGGAGGTCTACGGCCCATTCGGGTTTCCTGAACCTTCGGATGGCACGCGCCCTTACGTAAGTGCGAATTTCGTCATGTCGCTGGATGGGCGAGGTTCCTTCCGTGAACTGGAGGGCCGGGCTGGGGGCAAAGAAGTATCTCGCAGCCCCGACGACCGTTGGCTTATGGATTTCATCCGGGCACACCATGACGGGCAACTGATTGGGGCGAGCACGCTGCGCGATGAACCTGGTTCGGACAGCAAGGGATGGGACTTCGCGATCAACGATCAGGAACTGGCCGCGTACCGGCGCGATGTGTTGGGGCTACCCCCACAAAAGATCATCATCCTGACCGCGTCTGGAGACGTCGATCTGGGCTTCAACGTATTTACATCCTCTCGAGTCGACGCGTGGATTCTAACCGGGACGGCCGGAGAGGCGAATTTGCGAGCCCAAATCCAGTCACACAGACCGGTGGGCCAGCCGAAAATCGTGGTCATCAGCGAAGGCCGCAACGTGGACCTCGCGGAGGGGCTACGCGTTTTGCGCCGCGATCACGGGATAGGGACACTCGTTTGCGAAGGTGGCCCGACCGTCTACGGTGCGCTGCTGGACCGCCAACTCATCGACGAGGATTTTCGGACTATTTCGTTCCAAGTCATAGGCAAGTCCACCCAGCCCGGAGTGGAACGGCCCACCACGTATGGGAATGTCGGCTATTTTCCCGAGTCTGCGCCGTGGTTCCGGCTGATCAGCTTGCACTATGCCCTGCCGTATCATGCGTTCTTTAGGTTGCGGTACGAAGGGCGGCGGACGTTTCCAGACTGACCGCGACTAAACTCAGTGTCTATGCCGGAGTTCATGAACCGTATTCTCGCTTCGCAGTTGCGCCGGCCCCACGGCTGGTTCGGTTCTCTTGTCGTCAGCCGCGTGATGAACCGCATAAACCGGAAGATTACAGTCACCACACTCGATCTGCTCGATATCGATCCCGACCAGCACGTCCTGGAGATTGGCTTTGGAGGCGGCATTGGGATTGATGAACTTTTGCGGCGCGTACCGCAGGGTGCTGTCTCGGGCGTGGATATCTCTACCACGGCTCTGAGTAAAGCGCAGCGTCGCTTTCGCAAGCAGGTAGACGGCGGCCGCTTACGTCTACAGTTGGGCGACGTCTGCCAACTTCCCTTTCCAGATCACACCTTCGATCGCGTCCTCACTATCAACACGATCTATTTCTGGCCGGATACCGCGAAAGGGATGAGAGAGATCTACCGAGTGTTGAAACCAGGAGGAGCCGCTGCCGTATCGATCCGGTCGGGTGAGAAGATGCGCCAGCACGGGGTCACCAAGTACAATTTCACGCTGTTTTCTGGAGAGGACGTCTCCCGCATCATGCAGCAATCCGGCTTCAAGAATGTCCGGGTCGATCACCGCGACCAGGAGCACTGGTACGACCAGGTCATCGTGCTGGGCACTCGCTGAGTCTACTTCGTCGCCTTTTTCGGGGGAGCATACTGCACGACTTCGAAGATGTTGCCTTCACTGTCCCGCGGCATCATGACCCACCCATATGGCTCGTTATGAAGTTCCTTCCAGAACCGGGCATTTTTCTTTTGCAGGATGTCGCGGTCCTTCTTGATATTGCGGGTCGGGAGAGTAAAGCAGGGTCCGTTGCCAATGACCTTGTCTCGCTTCTCGAGCGCGAGCACGGCGCCGCGCGTCTTGAACTCGGTGTAATTAGGGGTTTGAAACTTGAGCGGCAGCCCGAGAACGGACCGGTAAAACTCGACGGCACGCTGCATGTCCGTCACGCCGATGAGAACTACGGCAATTTTCTTGTCCATAGGCGCGGAGATCATACCCGATTCCGCGCCCCTGGAAAGTTCGGATGATTACAATGACCGAGAGATTATCGTCCCGCACCCGCAGCCATCGACTTTTGCGTGCCCATCATTGACGTGATCATCTCGATAATGTGCTCGATGCTCTGCCCGGTGTCGGTATTGCCATCCACATAAGGATGACGGCTGCCATCGGTGTGCAACACAAGAACTCGGGTTGGTGGGTTGGACTTCTTCACCATGTAGGGCAGGTGGTGACGATCATTCCTCGACAAGGTTGGCCCGAGCACAACGAGCTCGTAGGATTCGTGTTTCAGAAAGTCTTCGACGCCCTTTCGTCCGACTGCCGTGGTCACCTGGTGTCCCGCTTTCTGGAGCGCGGCGGCCTGGGATGCCAAAACGTCGGCGTCGCCTTCCGCGTATAGGATCTTCAACTTCGAGGAATTCGCCATTTCCGGGTCCTTTCCACCCGGACTCACGTTAACAATCAGGGGAATTTGTGAGTAGGTAACCGAAGACTTAGGGCTGTCGCGGGGGCTGACGCTTCAATATTAATTGACGTAAGCAACTAATTGCATGACAATAGCACGTAGTCTTCGACAACACAATCCCCGGAGTTCCCTGTGGCCACGGTCGCCGTTCAACCTGATCGTCGAATCGACGCAGTCCGGCGCTTCAATCGCTTCTACACGCGGCAGATCGGCATGCTCGGCGAGGGACTGCTCGACAGCCAGTTCTCTCTTACCGAGGTGCGGGTGCTGTTTGAACTTGCACACGCCGATCACCTGACAGCTCGGCAGATCTCGGAGTTGCTGGGCCTTGATCCGGGGTATCTGAGCCGCATCCTGCGAGGTTTTCAGGCCCGCGGGTTGGTGAGCGGAACCAAGTCACAGGGAGACGCGCGCCAAACACTCTTAAGCTTGACGGCGAAGGGGAGGCAGACGTTCGCCGTGCTGAACGACCGGGCGAACGAGGAAATCGCCGCCATGCTGCGGAAACTATCGGCAGCGGACCAATCCAGCTTACTGGGTTCGATGCAAACGATCGAGGAGCTCCTCAGTGGAGAGGCAGCGCAGCGCGCGCCCTATCTCCTCCGTAGCTACCGACCGGGAGATATGGGTTGGATCGTCGGGCGGCACGGGGCGCTGTATGCGCAGGAGTACGGCTACGATGAGCAATTCGAGGCCGTCGTAGCGGAGATTGCCTCCAATTTCCTAAAGCACCACGACCCGCTGCGCGAGCACTGCTGGATTGCCGAGCGCAATGGCCAAAATGTCGGATCAGTGATGCTGGTCCGGAAAAGTAATACTGTGGCCAAGCTGCGGCTGCTGATTGTGGAACCCTCTGCGCGCGGCCTCGGCATCGGAAAGCGCCTGGTCGAGGAGTGCATCCGCTTCGCTCGCCACGCCGGATACAAAAAGATCACGTTGTGGACGCATGGACAGCTCGCGGCCGCACGCGGAATTTATAAAGCCGCAGGATTCAGCCGGGCGGCGGCCGTGCCAAGTCACAGCTTCGGCAAAGACCTGGTCGACGAAACCTGGGAACTTACGCTTTAGCCTGCTGAGAACTTCTTCTCTAGCTCCTCAGCCATGTCGAGCAGCTTGGTTACCGTATTCCAGTTTCGAGCGGTTCCAATGACCTGAACTGCCTTCTCCAGCGCGGTCCAGGGCATCTTCGGGCGAGCCAATCCGTTTGGGTAGTAGATGTAGAGTTCGCGGCCGCGAATGTGAAGTTTCTCCGGGTCGGCTTTGATGGCCCGTACCTTTTCCGCAGCCGCCGCTGATGGTTCCTCGGCCAGGAATGTAACCAGGAACTTGTTGGGTTCAATACCCGGGTGGTTGTGAAAAGGATTCCGTGCTACCGCGTCGCGCAGTTCCGCAGCGGTCCGCAGGATCACGGGTGGACGGAAGCCGAATTTCTTTTCAATCTCAGCTTCGATCTTGGTAGCCAGTTTAGGGCTGACCGCGCCGCTCGTTCGAAAGAGCACATTTCCGCTCTGAACATAGCTGCGGACGTTCGTAAATCCGAGCGACTCGTACAACTGGCACAGGGCATCCATCCTGATGCGGTTGTGTGATCCCAGATTGACGGCACGCAGGAGAGAAACGACGACGGGCACAGCTGGAGTATAGCGAGATCGGAGAACAGCGTGTCGGCTGATTGAGTTTCCCACTGAGGGGGTCTGCGGGGGATAAGATAGTCAGTCATCAGTGTCAAGAACGCCTCGGTGCGACGGCTGCGGACCACTATAACTATCTGGATTCGTATCCAAGTCGATACGGTTGTTCAGTGCTGAGTGGGCGGACAAGCGTGAGAGCTGCATTATCAGGTCTATGTCTCATACTAAGAATCAGAGGCATAGGGTCCTGATCCAGACTACGGGCGAGGACGCCCGTAGCTCCACAAAATCCAAGCGGGATCGTGGGTGGGGGCACCCGTAGCTCCACAACGGCAGGCGCGACTACGGGCGAGGACGCCCGTAGCTCCACAAAATCCAAGCGGGATTGTGGGTGGGGCGCCCGCAGCTCCACAACGGCAGGCGCGACTACGGGCGAGGACGCCCGTAGCCCCACAAAATCCAAGCGGGATCGTGGGTGGGGGCGCCCGTAGCTCCACAACGGCAGGCGCAACTACGGGCGAGGACGCCCGTAGCTCCACAAAATCCAAGCGGGATTGTGGGTGGGGCGCCCGCAGCTCCACAACGGCAGGCGCGACTACGGGCGAGGGCGCCCGCAGCTCCACAATGGCAGGCGCGACTACGGGCGAGGGCGCCCGCAGCTCCACAATGGCAGGCGCGACTACGGGCGAGGACGCCCGTAGCTCCACACGTCAAGGCGAGATTACGGGCGAGGACTTTTATGCGGGTTTGCCCTGGAGCATCTCGATGACCCGATCGAAGTCCTCGAGGGTGCCGTACTCGATCACAATTTTCCCTTTGCCCTTGCGATCGCGAATACGAACGCGCACCCCGAGGATTCGCTCCAGTTCAGTCTGCGCGGCGCGGACATTGGGGTCGATGTACTCGGCGGTTTTAGCCTTCTCGCCTTTCTCGACCGGGACGTTGATGTTGAAGACCACGTCCTCGAGTTGCAGTACCGACAACTTCTCTTTGATGGCGCGCTCGGCGACTTTGACGACTTGTGCCTGGTCTTGCAGCGTGAGGAGCACGCGCGCCATGGAAAAGTCGAGTCGTCCTTCTATGAGCATCTGCTGCACTTCCATCGGCAGCTTCAGCAGCCGCATGTAGTTCGATACCGACTCACGCGAGCATCCGACCCGTTGGCCGATCTGTTCTTGCGTGAGGCCAAAGTCCTGGCTTAACCGGGAGAAAGCACGCGCCTGCTCCATGCAGTTCAGGTCGGCGCGCTGGAGATTTTCGATGATCGTCATCTCCGCGGCGTGCTCATCGGAGACCACGCGCAGGATTGCCGGGACTTTCTCCTTGCCGGCGAGCCTGGACGCGCGGCATCGGCGCTCGCCAGTGATCAGTACATAACGGCCCTCTTTTGCCGGTCGAACCACGACGGGCTGGATGACGCCGCTGACCTTGATCGACTCAGCCAGCTCGCGCAGCTCGTCTTCGCGGAAGATACCGCGCGTCTGGTAAGGATTGTTGTCAATGAGATCGAGCGCGATCTCGAGGATGTCGCCGTCGGCGGGCTTACGTTCGACTTGCGCATGGATGTCGGGCACGACAGCGCTGGTGCCGTTCGTGGGCGGCGGGGGCGCGGGAATATGGGCTGGCGCGCCGGCCGGCGGTGGAACGACCCGAGGTGCGCCGGGCAACAACGAACTAAGGCCGCGGCCGAGAGCTTTGCGTTTCTCAAGGATGGTTGTCATGGTTGTCCTGTTTCCATTAACGGGCTGTAGCCTCGCCGGCAGAGCCTTCGCGCCTGCGTAAAGCGGATCCGTTGCTTTGCTCGGAACGACGAGTCTCTGTATTTATAAGGATCGATGTGCATATATCGATGAATATCGATGTACTATGCGGGCTGTTCCATGGCGACGGAAGCTTCCGCCGGATAGTAGTGCCCGATGATCTCCTTCGCGAGCCGTATGTAGCTTTCCGCGCCTTTGGAGCGCGGATCGTACATGAGGGCGGGCTTGCCGTGACTGGGAGCTTCCGCCAGGCGGATATTTCTCGGCACGCTGGTCGCGCACAACTTCTCGCCGAAGTAATTCTTCAGCTCGGCGACTACCTGCTGGGCGAGGTTGGTGCGCTCGTCAAACATCGTGAGCACAACTCCTTCGACGGCCAGGCTCGGATTGAAGCTGGCGCGGATCCGCTCCACCGTATCCAGCAGCTCGCTGATGCCCTCAAGCGCGAAGTATTCAGCCTGCATCGGGATGAGGACCGCATCGGCCGCAACGAGAGAGTTAAGCGTGAGCAGGTCCAGTGCCGGCGGGCAGTCGAGCACGATGAACTCGAACCGGTCGCGAATTGGGGCGAGCGCATCCCGCAAGCGGAATTCGCGCCGTTCAGCCGAGATTAACTCGATGTTGGCCCCGATCAGGTCTTTATGGGAAGGGATCACCCACAATTGATCCAAAGGGGACTGCTGAATGGCTTCTTCTGCGGAGGCCGCCCCCATGAGCAGGTAGTAGGTGCTGATCCGGTCGGGATCTTTGACGAGGCCTAATCCGCTGCTTGCGTTAGCCTGGGGGTCGCAATCGACCAACAGGGTATTCACTTCCGCCGCAGCAAAAGATGAAGCCAGATTGATAGCGGTCGTGGTTTTGCCGACGCCGCCCTTCTGATTGGCAACCGCGATTACACGTCCCATTTAATTGTTTGGAGAACCAGAGATGGGCGGAGCATAAGGCGGGTGCGGTTGTGATTACAACGAGCAAATCATGTGAATAACAAAGATATCTGTGCAACACCGGGAGAAAATGCTGATTGGCGTTCCACGTGGAACATCGGTTGTGATTGGCGGTGAATGAGTTGGCGATGTTCCACGTGGAACATCATCGGTGTCGAGCGCGACAGCATGAGTGTTTACCAGCTTGGTGCGCCAGCCTTCAATCCATTTCTTCGGACGCGTGCGGACGGGCGCGGTGTTGCGCGACCCAGGAGAAATGTTCAGACTCACCGTTCTTTCAAACCCGAATATTCCTGGCGATGTTCCACGTGGAACACGTGGTACTCAGAGCGATGGATTCGCGAGCGTTCCGATCGCAAGCACCCGCGATAGAGATTCCGGAATAGTGAGCGGGGTATCCCAAGCAAACGATGCCAGTGCGTGCTGAGCTTTTTTCACCTGAGCTTCTCCAACGAGGAGCGCGAGGCGGCCTCCTGGCGCGACTAGTCTGGCCGCGATCGGCAGAACTGATTCAAACTTCTCCACCGCCCTCAATGTAACTAGATCTGCAGTGTCGGACTGAAAGTCCTCCGCACGCCGGCTGAATACGTCAACGTCGTTTAGCCTTAGCGTGCGGGTGACCTCCCGCAGAAACGCCGCTTTTTTCTGGTTAGATTCAATCAAGGTCAGCCTGATGCCGGATGCCCATAGCTTGATTGGGACACCCGGAAAGCCGGCCCCGGATCCCACATCTACCACGCTGGGCGGGATGGCAGCCGAATGAGTCCCTGTCATGGCAAACAACTGTTGGGCCGCAAACAGCGATTCGCCGAAGTGACGTGTCACCATGGCCTCCGGCTCGCGCACCGCGGTCAGATTGATCCGTCGGTTCCAGCGCGAAAGTAGATCGATGTATATCGATATGCAGTTGAGCTGCTCGGGCGCAAGCGGATTTTGCAGGAAGGGCTGCAAGAGATCAGATAGTCGGCCTGTGTCCATGCGAGCGAAAAGAGTACAGGATGGATTTCCGGGTGCACAGTGGGAAAAGTCGAAGCAAAAACCCAGACGATCTGTAGCCAAGGATCAACACGATCAATTCCTCCACAGGCAAAGAAGATATGCGCGGACAAGGGCGAACCAGCAACGTTAAGACTCAACTGACTAACGGTGGTCCATGGGGCGTCACTCAAGCGGCCGTTCGTCTGTCGTCGCCCACGCGAGGCAGTTCTGAGGACCAGAAGTGGAGCGTTCTGGTGGATGGAGTCCGTTCCCGACTTGAGGAACACAGTTGATAAACTCGAACCTTGAGTGACAACCAGTGGTCCGGCGCGCGTTGTTCTCGCGCGTTACGGCCCGCCTGTCGTTACAATAGGCCGGCAGACTTCCTTATAAGGGTTTTTGGCATGGCACCAGGAAATGGTTCTGGGGACAAAAAGATCTATGTCTCCTTCGCAGGCTTGCCTCTCACATTCGATTTGAAGTGGCCGTTCCATCGCTCGACCTCCGGATCGGACTGGTATGTGTTGCACGGCAATATCTGGGTCGAGCACACGGAAGGCTTGCACGCGACTGTAGCGGTGAACCTGTCGGCAACTGTGGCGGAAGTTATGCCGTCGCTTGAGCCGAAGGACGCTGAATCGCCGGTCATTAACGCGCTGCGCAAGGAAGTGGACCGCAAGCAAGTAGAGTTTTTGAAATCAGGCAAGCTACTGCCCATCCACTTTTCGAGTCGACATTACAATTTCAGGACCAACCGATGGGTTTTTGAAAAAGCCACCGAGGAGCAGATAGCAACGTTTGTTCAGCGAAAGGTGTATTGGCAAACACGTGCCGGGTCCGCCGAGGTCTGGATGGCAGATCCAACCGACGCGCAGTACCTGGACACGACAACGCAGCATCTCTCCGACATTGCCGGCGGGTTCATGAACGAGGGACTATGGACGATGGAGCGCGCTTACGCAAGGGCTACGGACAAGTTGATGTCGCAGGCGGTGCGATTCGAGAATGAGATGAAAGCGGCGCTCGCGGAACTCGAGCAGAAGCACGCTTTCGAACGCGGTTAAAAACGAGCGACCAGAAACTCTTCATGCCAGACGTTCGTCGTGGATTGATCATCGTTAATACAGGGCCCGGCAAGGGCAAAACCACAGCCGCCATGGGTACGGCGTTGCGCGCGGTTGGACAGGGCATGAAGGTGCTGATGCTGCAGTTCCTCAAAGGATCGTGGCACTACGGGGAACTGGATGCGGTCCAGGCTTTCGGCGATAAGTTCGTGATGAAACAGATGGGACGCGGCTTTGTGAAGGTTGGCGCCGAAAAGCCGGATCCGGAGGACGTGCGTATGGTCGAAGAAGCCTGGGCGGAGGCAGAAAAGGCGATTCGATCAGGGGAATGGGACCTGGTCGTCCTGGATGAGATCAATTATGCGATCAGCTATGGCATGCTCAGTCCCGAAAAGGTCGTCGGGGGCCTAAAAAGCAAACCGGAACAGGTTCATGTTATCTTGACGGGTCGCAACGCACACCCGACAATTGTCGAGATCGCCGACACGGTCACCGAAATGCGCCAAGTGAAGCATGCCTATGAGAAAGGCGTAATGGCGCAGAGAGGAATCGAGTACTGAATTGGTAATTGTGTAATTTGTAATTTGTAATCTAACGAAGCACCCGAGATCGCGCCGGCGAGTCGTTCTAAGATTACGAAATTACAAATTACTCAATTACAAGTCTCCCTCATGGCTTGGTTCAAACGACAATCCGTTGAATTGGATACTTCGGGCGAGAAAAAAGTTCGGACGGAGGGATTGTGGGTCAAGTGCGACAGCTGTCGCCAGATTATCTGGAAAAAAGACCTGGAAGATAACCTGAACGTATGCCCGAAATGCGACAAACATTTCCGGATCGATGCCCGTACCCGCCTGGCACAACTGCTCGACAATAATGACTACGAGGTCGACGACACCAATATCGCATCGACGGACCCGCTGAAGTTTGTCGACCTGAAGCCCTATGCATCGCGGCTGAAGGCTGCCAAAGCCGAAACCGGGTTGAAGGATGCGATATTGAATGCACGGGGCAAGCTGAATGGGCGGCCGGTGATTGTGAGCTCGATGGAATACTCTTTCATCGGCGGCAGCATGGGCGCGGTGGTCGGCGAGGCGATTGCGCGGGCGGTAGAGCGGGCCGCGGAAACCAAAACTCCGATCATTATTGTGTCCGCTTCCGGCGGGGCCCGCATGATGGAAGGCGTGATCAGCCTGATGCAATTGGCCAAGATATCGGCAGCACTGGCGCGGCTCGATGACGTCAAGGTTCCCTACATCTCGGTTCTCACCGATCCTACAACCGGCGGTGTTACAGCTTCGTATGCCATGCTGGGCGATCTGAATATCGGAGAACCCGGCGCTCTGATCGGTTTCGCCGGCCCGCGGGTGATTGAACAGACCATCCGCCAAAAACTTCCGCAAGGCTTCCAGCGCAGCGAGTTCCTCCTCGAACACGGCATGCTGGACGCGGTCGTCCACCGCAAAGATCTAAAAAGCTACATCTCCCGCGCGCTGGATTTCATGGCGGGGGGGATGCAGGCAAGCGCGTAGGCACTTTCGCAGCGTTGCTTATTCATCGAAGCTTTACTGCAATCCGTAACATGCCGCAGAGGAGCGAGGGGATGGCGCGTCCGCCGACGCGTCCTGCAGGTCCCAGGGTCACGGGAAAAGATGCGGTCTGAATTCAGCGTAAACAGCGTCGGAAAAGTGGCCGTGTCCAGTCCAGCGTACGGTTCCCCGAGAGTCGACTAGAAGCAAGTACGCGTCATTTTCAGCCGCGCGGTCGTAACCTGCCGCCTGTTTCCATTCCTTTTCGTTCTTGGTGAGCGGGAGGAATGTCGACTGTTCCGCTTTCGGAACACCACTACGCATACCGTGCAAGATCATCGGACGGACGAACCGCGGCGCCGACGCGAGCATCGCAATCTGGTAGATCTTAGTCGAGCCATTCTGCACACTTGCTTCCTTACTGAGCCGCCGCGCAAAGGGACCGCATTGGTCACCGCCGGCGCGGCTGAATCCTACGACGAGAATGGCGGGCTTTCCCGAGAAGTCGGCCGGAAGGGAAACATGGTGGCCATCCAGGGACTCGGCAGTCGTTTCCGGGATGGATTCCGCGAGGACGACCGACGCGATGAGAACAGCCAGGCACAATACGACGGTATTACGATATGTCTTCTTCATAGGCTTCTTGTGGACATCAATGCGGATGCCGAATGGATGGCTGCTCTTCCCATTTCAGTGCTGCCGACAGTGAGTTCGATGCGCCCATGTCGAAACGCGGTGGCTAAGCTGGTAACCTAATGCTTAGTAAGGACCGCGCTTCCCAGACCACCATGTCCTACCAGTCCGCCGTGGAACGCATGTACGCGCTGGGCCATGAGCTGGCGCACACGCCGTCGAGTAAATTCGACCTGGCCTACATGCGCGTGTTGCTGGAGGCGCTGGACCATCCCGAAAAGCAGTTTCCATCGGTGCTGATTGCGGGCACGAACGGGAAGGGTTCAACGGCGGCCACGCTGGCGTCGATTCTGGTCGCTTCTGGGATGCGCACCGGGCTGTACACCTCGCCACATCTGGTCACGATCAACGAGCGCATCCGTATCAACGGCGATGCCATCGGAGACGATGAGTTCGCTCTCCTGCACGACATGGTCGACCGCACGGCCGAGCGCCTCGTGGTCGAAGGCGAGCTACCTTGGCATCCCAGCTTCTTCGAGATGCTGACCGCGATGGCATTCGAGTACTTTTCGCGCGAGAAGGTCGATATCGCTGTGCTCGAAGTCGGCATGGGCGGCCGGCTGGACGCGACCAATGTGGTGGGGCCGCGGGTCAGCGTCATTACTGACATCTCGCTCGACCACCAGAAGTTCCTCGGCAATACAGTGGCCGAGATTGCGCGCGAGAAGGCGGGCATCATGCGGCCAAACGGCATTGTAGTGACCCTGCCGCAGTCGCCTGAAGCGAACGACGTCATCGGCAATGCCATCCTCGATTGCGGAGCTACCGTGGTCAGCGCGGTGCCGTATGTTCCGCCTGTGTCGCCGGCCAGTACGCAGGTGAAAACAGTTGCCGCCGCGGAGGTAGAGAGCGCTAAGGAGACGAAGCTGGTATCCCGCTATCCGCTACAAGTGCTGGGAAAACAGATTTCGGTGGAGACGCCGCTGGTGGGACGCCACCAGTTGCGCAACATCGCGCTGGCGATCGCGACCGCCGAAGAACTGGCCAAGCAAGGCTTTCCGATCACCTCAGATTCCATCGAGCGGGGTATTTCGCAGACCCGCTGGCCGGGCCGGTTCCAAGTCATCCCGGCTCACGACAGGTGGCCTGAGATCGTGCTCGATGTTGCGCACAATCCTGCGGGAGCTTGGGCGCTTCGATCCGCTTTGTCGGCGTGCTATGACGAGCGGCCGTTCACGATGATCTTCGGCGCGATGCGAGATAAGGCCATCGCCGAGATTGCTGAAATCCTGTTTCCGATGGCGGAACGCGTGATCGCGGCAAGAGCGGACAATCCACGCTCGGCGACGGTGGAAGAAATACGTCAGGCTGCGGCGCGGACATCCACGGAGATTTTGGAGGAGACCAGTGTGGCCACCGCCCTGAGCCGGGGGTGTGAGTTGGTTGGAAACGGAGGCCTGCTGGTCGTGACTGGATCAATCTACGTAGTAGGAGAAGCGATGCGGCAGCTTGGCATACGCATCTAAATTGGCGATGGCAGGAGCGTCCGAAATCGATAAGCCGCTGGAGGAAGTTTCAGGGACCGGTGTACGGGCGGGGACGCCCGTACCTCCACAGAGTCGAATGTGGAGCGATGGTCGCATGCGCTCGTCGTACGGCTGGCTCAGCCGCCTGCGCTCGTACTTCTTCTTCGATCCGCTGATCTGGTTGTACACAGTTGTTATGGGCCTGATTTCCCTGCCGACGTCGTTATTCAGCCATAGCGGCCGGATTCAACATGATCTCGCGAGCTTCTGGTCGATGCTGATCATGAGGACGATCTTTTCGCCTGTGACCGTCACAGGCTTGGACAAGATCGACAAGTCGAAGCCCCACGTGTACGCGGTGAATCACGCGTCGGCACTTGATATTCCGGTCCTTTATTACTATCTGCCCTTCCAGTTCCGGATCATGTTCAAGAAGGAACTTCTGAAATACCCGATCATCGGCTGGCACCTGAAGCGGTCGGGGCAAGTTTGTATCGATCAGCAAAACAAAGCGGCTGCGGTACGAAGCGTACGCGCGGCCCTCAAGAGCTTGCACGATGGCACGCCGCTGGTTGTCTTTCCTGAAGGTGGACGGACGCCAGATGGGACGATCAAGCCTTTTCTGCCCGGCGCGTTCTTCCTGGCGATCAAGGCACAAGTCGATATCGTGCCGGTCGCGCTGGTCGGGATGTATGAGCTGCTGCCGATGAATACGTACCATATCAAGTGTCGACCGCTGGAGATGCGGGTCGGGGAGCCGATCTCGACCGCCGGATTGACCACGCACGACATCGATGCGCTCGCTGCCCGGGTGCAGAGTGAAGTCGAGAAGCTGTTCTACGGCGGGTCATCCGACCGGGCGATTTAACCACAGAGGGCACAGAGGCTCACAGAGGCAGCGCAGGCCTCCGTGATCCGCCGTGTCCTCTGTGGTTTAGAATCTTAGAGATTCTTACGCACAAGGTTCTCCTATGTCGGATAGCGTTCAAGCGTCTCCAGAACTCGTCTCGATCAAGGTCAAACTTCCCGACGGCTCGACGAAAGAAGTTGCGAAGGGGACGACTGCCCTAGACGTTGCTCAGTCCATCTCGCCGCGGCTTGCCGATGCTGCCCTGGTGGCGAAGACCAACGGCGATCTGATCGATCTCACGCGTCCGCTGGAGAAAGACACCGATCTACGGATTTTGACCGAGAAAGATCCCGAGGCTCTCGAAGTTTATCGTCACTCTTCTGCGCACTTGCTGGCTGCCGCGGTGCTTGAGCTATTTCCGGAAACGAAATTGGGGCACGGTCCTGCCACCGAGTCGGGATTCTTCTACGACTTTTATCGCCCCACGCCATTCACTCCTGAGGATCTGGAAAAGATCGAAAAGAAGATGCAGGAACTGGTCCAGCAGAATCTCCCCTACGCGCGCGAGTTTCTGCCACGCGAACAAGGTCTGGAGCGCTTCAAGGGTGAAGGCGACTTCATGAAGTGCCATTTCATCGAGCAGTTCACCCGGCCCGATGAAAAGATTTCCATTTACAAGACGGGCAAGTTCCTCGATTTCTGCCGCGGCCCGCATATTCCGTCGACTGGCAAGATCAAGGCATTCAAGCTCACCAATATCGCCGGCGCATATTGGCTTGGAGACGAAAAGAACCCGCAGCTGCAACGCATCTACGGCACGTCTTTCTTTTCGAAAAAGGATCTCGACGCCTACCTGCACCAGATTGAAGAGGCAAAGAAGCGCGATCACCGGGTGCTCGGGAAGCAACTCGATCTGTTTTCGATCCAGGAACTGGCGGGGCCCGGCCTGATCTTCTGGCATCCCAAGGGCGGGATGGTCCGCAAGCAGATGGAAGACTGGATGCGCGAGCAGTACATCAAGCGGGGCTACGCGCTGGTCTACACGCCGCATGTCATGCGCAAGCAGCTTTGGCAGACCTCCGGCCACGAGGGCTACTACGCGCAGAACATGTTCGACACCATGGAATTGGACGATGCCGAGTATCGGCTCAAGCCGATGAATTGCCCGGGCCACATCCTCATTTATAAGGACTCGCTGAAATCCTACCGCGATCTCCCCGTTCGGCTGGGCGAGCTGGGAACCGTTTATAGATACGAGCGTTCGGGCGTAATGCACGGCCTCCTGCGAGTACGTGGTTTCACCCAGGACGATGCCCACATTTTCTGCACGCCGGAGCAGATCGAAAAAGAGATCGCTGATTGCGTCGAGTTCGCCCGCGATGTGCTGCGGGATTACGGCTTCGAAAAGTTCATCACCGAGCTTTCCACCTGGGATCCGTCGCAGCGGCAAAGCTTCGTGGGATCGGAAGAGCAGTGGAACTCGGCCACAGCCGCGTTGGAGAAGGTTCTCAAGGAACTGGGCATCGAGTACAAGACGATCCCCGGTGAGGCCGCGTTCTACGGCCCGAAGATCGATATCAAGCTAGTCGACGCGATTGGCCGGCTGTGGCAGCTCTCGACGGTGCAGTTCGACTTCAATCTCCCGGCTCGGTTCGGCCTGGAGTATGTCGCCGAAGATGGCTCGCGCAAGCAGCCGGTCATGGTGCACCGCGCGCTGTACGGATCGGTTGAGCGCTTCTTCGGTGTGCTGATCGAACACTACGCGGGAGCATTTCCCGTCTGGCTCTCCCCGGTGCAGGCGGTCATGATTCCGATCAGCGAGCGCCATGCCGAGTACGCCAACAAAGTGGCGGATCAACTGAAAGCGGTCGGAGTACGCGTCGAGGTGGATGCCCGCAACGAGAAGATGAACGCCAAAATCCGTGAACACGCGCTGCAGAAAGTGCCATTCCTGCTGGTTGTCGGCGACAAGGAAGCGGAGGCGGGCAAGGTGAACGTCCGCACTCGAGGCAAAGAAAAAACCGAAGACATGGCCGCAAGCGAGTTCGTGGAGAAGATTCGTAGGCTGATCGCCGACAAAAGCTCAAGTTCGTAATCCCGAATAGGCACAGGCCGCGTAGGGCCAGACGTCCTCGTCTGGGTGGCCGGGCGAAGCCCGTGCATTAGAATCTGTGGGAGCACAAACCTAGCGGAGCTTCGCTCCGCCGGCAGGTGAGGACACCTGCCCCTACGCGGGCATACTATGTCCCCGTGCATTCGCTGGCACAAAAGGTCCTCGACTACGTCCGACGCCAAGAGCTTCTGACGCCGGGAGACCGCGTCGGCGTGGCCGTTTCAGGGGGCGCCGACTCGGTCGCACTCCTGCGTCTGTTGCGGGAATTGCGCGCTGAGCTCGGCATTGTTCTCGCGGTAGTCCACCTCAACCACAAGCTACGCGGAGAGGAATCCGATCGCGACGAAGAGTTCGTCAGGGATTTGGCTCGTACCCAACAGCTTGAGTTCTACACGCGAGAGGCGGACGTGGAGTGGCGAGCGGCAGAAGAGCATATCAGTATTGAGGCCGCGGCCCGCGAACTCCGGTACGGCTTCTTCGAAGATATACTTGGCGCCTCGCCGACCGTTGGCATGCCGCTGGACAAGGTTGCGACCGGGCATACGATGGATGACCAGGCAGAGACCGTGCTGATGCGGGTGATTCGCGGCACCGGCATGCGTGGTCTCAGGTCAATTCAACCGAGAATTCCGGTTGAGGATGAAACCGGACAACTGTCGGGCGAAATCATTCGTCCGCTCCTTCGCGTGCGTCGTCACGAAGTGGAGCAGTATCTCGGCGCTATCAGCCAGCCCTGGCGGGAGGACTCGACTAACGCCGAGCCGAAGTTTACGCGCAACCGAGTGCGCCACGTCCTCATGCCACTGCTCGAAGGAGAATTCAATCCCGGCGTCGTCGAAGGTCTCGCTGAACTGGCCGAAATCGCCCGGCAGGAGGAAGACTACTGGGACGGCGAAGCCGCAGGGTGGCTGGGAACAGCGGTTCAATGGTCGGAACCGGAATGGGCGAGGGGCGTGTACGCCAATCCTGTGCCTGATTCCCTCGTTCAGATCGGGGCTAAACCCATGCTTCCCGATGAGAAAACAATTCAGCGGCTCCAGGAACCCGGGCCTGCCGCTACGAACGCGTCGATCAGCCGGGGCTGGTTTTTGTCGGAACCGATTGCGGTTCAGAGGCGCGTGATCAAAGCGGTCGCCGAGACCGTTGGTTTGCCGCTGGAATTCAAGCATGTCGAAGCGGTCCTCCGGTTTGCAGCCGAAGAAAACGGCGCCGGCAAAGGACTGGATCTGCCTCTCGGCTGGTGTGTACAGCGCGAGCGAGATGCGCTCGTGTTCGTTACGCCTGACCTCCGGGCGCAGGAGCGGGTCCGGGATTACGAGTACCAACTTCGTGTGCCGGGACGGACCGTGGTCCCGGAGATCTACGCGGCCATCGAAGCTGTCAGGGTGAACGGGAACGAGCAAGCTGGCTGCAATCCAGACGAGCTGTTCGATCCTGCTCTGCTGGCGGACCCATTAACGGTGCGGAACTGGCGTCCTGGCGACCGGTTCTGGCCAGCGCATACGAAAGCTGCGAAAAAGATCAAAGAGCTGCTCCAGGAAAAGCACCTGCCTGAGTATCGGAGGCGGTCGTGGCCGGTGGTGGTCAGCGGAGGTGAAATCATTTGGGTCTTGGGCTTTGCCGGGCGGGAACAGTACAGGCCAGCGGAAGGCACCGACGCCGTGCAGATACGGGCCGTTCCCCTAAATCCAGAGGTAAGTACCTAAGTTACTGAGCAACAATCATCTTTTTATCCGGAAGGGAGCTCGGGAAACGGGTAGAATGGGCCTACCGCCGTATCTGGGGCACCCTGCTCCACTCTTCTGGGATCAAAGAAGGGAGCCGAACTGGAGGCGCACGCGTCCAATTAAGACGTAGGCTGTTGGTGCGGTCAAAAAAGTGTCAGTTTACCCGCCTGCGCATCTAAAATAGATGGCGGGAGTGGCGCACACCGGGTGTGTCCACGCGCCAAGGAGTTTCAGTGAATTCGACGGTCAAAACGGTTGTGTTTTGGTTAGTCATCCTGCTGTCGGCAGTCCTGCTCTGGACGGTCGTGAAGAACAGCAGTGGGGGTCAGAAGGATGTAGAGAAGAGTTTCACTCAGTTCATGTCCGACGTGAACCAGGGCAATGTCGCGAAGGTCACGGTCAACGGACAGGAAGTTCGGGGCGAATACAAGGGTGGATCACAGTTCCATACCACGGTTCCGCTCAACTACCCCGACATGTATAAGACCCTCCAGGACAAGGTTCCCTCCGTCAATATCCGCGACGTGAGCGGCGGGGGCTGGCCTACTTGGTTGTTCAATTTGGCCCCGGTCATTCTGCTGGCTGCCTTGTGGTTCTTCATGATCCGCCAGGTGCAGACCGGCGGAAACAAGGCACTCTCCTTCGGCAAGAGCCGCGCGCGCCTGCTCTCGATGCAGCAGAAGAAGGTCACGTTCAAGGACGTGGCCGGTGTCGATGAGGCCAAAGAAGAGCTGCGCGAGATTATCGAATTCCTAAGAGAAGCCCAGAAATTCCAGAAACTCGGGGGGCGCATTCCCAAGGGTGTGCTGCTGGTCGGACCTCCCGGAACGGGTAAGACGCTGCTGGCCCGGGCGGTTGCGGGCGAAGCGAATGTTCCGTTCTTCTCTATCTCCGGTTCTGATTTCGTAGAGATGTTCGTCGGCGTGGGCGCGAGCCGTGTGCGTGACTTGTTTGAGCAGGGAAAGAAGAATGCGCCCTGCATCATTTTCATCGACGAAATCGACGCTGTGGGGCGTCATCGGGGAGCAGGTCTCGGCGGCGGACACGATGAGCGCGAGCAAACACTGAACCAGTTGCTGGTCGAGATGGACGGCTTCGAATCGAACGAAGGCGTCATTCTTATGGCAGCGACCAACCGACCTGATGTTCTGGATCCGGCGCTGCTCCGGCCAGGACGATTCGATCGCCGCGTGGTGGTCAATCGGCCGGACGTTCGCGGGCGCGAAGAAATTCTCCGGGTTCACACCCGCAAGATTCCTCTTGCTGACGATGTGGATTTGTCCGTCCTGGCCCGCGGCACACCGGGATTCTCCGGCGCTGACCTAGCCAATATGGTCAACGAAGCTGCTTTGAGTGCTGCTCGCCAGAACCGCAAGGCTGTGCTGCAGTATGACTTTGAGCTGGCCAAGGACAAGGTCCTGATGGGCGTCGAACGGAAGTCGATGATCCTGTCCGACGAGGAGAAGAAGGTAACGGCATTCCACGAGGCCGGTCACGCGCTGGTCGCGATGAAGATGCCGCACTCTGATCCGGTGCATAAGGTCACGATTATTCCGCGAGGCATGGCACTCGGCGTGACGATGCAGCTGCCCATCGACGACAAGCACAATTACACGAAGGAATATCTCGAGACCAACATTGCCATCCTGATGGGTGGCCGGTTGGCGGAGGAGATTTTCCTGAACCAGATGAGCACGGGCGCCGGCAATGACATCGAGCGCGCCACCGAACTCGCCCGCAAAATGGTTTGCGAGTGGGGCATGAGCACGCTTGGACCGCTGACATTCGGGAAAAAGGAAGAGCAGATCTTCCTGGGCCGCGAAATCGCACAGCACCGCGACTACAGCGAGGACACGGCGATCAAGATCGATCAGGAAGTGCGCCGGTTGGTCGACAGCGGTTACAGCACCGCGAAGGGCGTGCTGGATAACAATCGCGAGGTCCTGACGAAGATCGCCAATGCTTTGCTGGACCGCGAAGTCCTCGATGCCAACGAAATCCGCATGATCATCGAAGGCAAAGAACTGCCGCCGATGAAAATGCCGAGCAAGCCAGACGATGGTGTTCAGCAGGTGTTGAAGCCTGAGCCGGGACGCCCAGGAATCGCCAAGGGCGGAGATTATCCGGCACCGGCGTAATAACCCAGTTCTCAGTTCCTAGTTCTCAGTTCCTAGTTCTCAGTAGGGCGGCTTTCGGGCCGCCCTTAGTTTTTGTGGAGTCAATTCCTTGTCTGGGTTGTTATTTCTTGTGCACTGATCTGGCTCGAAGCTCGAAACCTGACCCTCAAAGCTGAACTAGAGTTTCTTCACTTCCCTTAGTAGCTCCTCGAAATCCGGCATCTGGTCGAGGGGGTACACCTTGGCAAAGGCGATTGTGCCGGATTTGTCGATTATGAAAGCGGCACGCTCGCTGATGCCCGGAACCGGTGTGCCTTCGCGCATGATGCCAAAGGCCTCGGTCACGGCGCCGTGCGGGTAGAAGTCGGCGCACATGGGAAGGGTCATGATGCCGAGTTCTTTTTTTTGCCACGCAATGTGGCTGGGGATTGAGTCCACGCTGATGTCCAGAACCTGGGCATTGAGCGCCGCGAACTCGCCCTGACGGGCGTTGAGTTCGGGCACCTGGGCCGCTCAAGTTGGCGTCCAGTCGAGCGGGTGGAAGGTGAGCACAACGTGCTTCTGTCCGTGGTAGTCGCTGAGACGAACCCTGGTACGGTGCTCGCCTATGACAGCGGGTAGCTCAAAGTCGGGAGCCGGGTCGCCGGCTTTCAGTAGCATCGATTCTTCCTCCAAGAGAACCCCGCCTGCCAGTGTAATAGCAGACACGAGACGAAGGGGGTGATTACGGCCGTTACTGGCGCAATCGAGCCGTGTCGGTCATCCTCGTGGGAATGCCAGCGCCGCTCAATTTCGGTGTTTATTTATACCTGTTCTGGGTGATTGTGCTGATGCCGGTGTTGGGCGTGTGGTCCTGGTACCGCTTGCGTTCGGGCAAGCCTCTCCCGCCTAAAGAGAAGCGGTACCGAGCCATGATCGTGTTTCAGGTGTGGATTTTTCTCCTGACGCTCGTGGTCATGCAGGACAACGGAATTCATTTGTTCGCTTATCCATGGCCTCCAGTATGGGGTTGGTGCGTGGCTGCGGGGTACATGGCGCTTTTGTGGCAACGAGTGAAGGTTGGGTGGCAGAGGATTTCAGACGAGCGAAAAGAGAAAGCTCGCCGGCTCCTGCCAGAAAACCCGGCGCACTTGCGATATTGGATCCCCATATCACTATTGGCTGGCCTGTCGGAGGAGTGTGCCTTCCGCGGACTGGCGTTTGTCCTGCTGGCGCGGCTGCTTGGCGGGCCAGTTCCGGCTATGGCCGTATGTGTCATCGCATTCGGCGTTGCCCACATGATGCAAGGATGGCGGGGAGTACTCGGGACCAGCATCATTGCGCTGGTGATGCACGGCCTGGTTTATCTAACAGGCGGGTTGTATCTGCCGATCGCGGTGCACGCCGCGTATGATCTGATCGTGGGATTTGTAGCAATACGGGCGTTCACACAGCACGACTCCCACGCTCTGGCGCAATCCCAAGGCGCAAATTGATTTGGTCGGCGTTACGATTTAGCTTTGTTGGATGTCACGCCCGGTTCCCCTCGGTATACGCGGTGATGCGGAAGAGACTGTCGAGTTCAGGCACACGTTGACGGCGAACCATCCTGAGTTGCCGCCGGTCTATTCCACTCCCAACATGATCAACCTGATGGAGATTGCCGCTTTCCGGGCCCTTCAGCCCTACTGCGAACCAGGCGAGATTACCGTCGGAACGGCAATTAACATCGAACACAGGTCCTCGGCTGGTGTTGGGGCGAAGATTACCGCCGAAGCCGTGCTCGAGTCATTTGATGGGCGGTTCTACACGCTCCGAGTGAGCGCTCGAGAGGGTAATCGCGAGATCGGGCGGGGAACAGTTTCGCGCGCGGCCGTCGCGCTGGCGAAGTTTGCGAAAGCAATGCCTGCCCCCGAACGGTAAGGGTTCTAGGTTTCCCGACAATCGGATGTCTCCTGTAATCGCTGAGTGCTGATTGCTGACCATAGGCGTAATTTCCGACACTCACGGCCTGCTTCGTAGTGAAGCGGTGACGGCACTGCGCGGGTCCCATCACATCATTCACGCGGGCGACGTAGGCGATCCCGAGATTCTCGACAGGCTGCGCGAACTCGCTCCAGTCACGGCGATCCGCGGCAACGTCGATCGCGGAGCGTGGGCACGGAAACTGCCCGAGACGGAGGTGGTTGAACTCGGTGGGGTTTCGATTTACATCCTGCACAACCTCAAAGAACTTGATCTGAAGCCAGAAGCGGCCGGGTTTGCGGTCGTTATCTCGGGGCACAGCCATGTACCGAAGCAGGAGATGAAAAAGGGCGTCCTCTACTTCAATCCGGGAAGCGCCGGGCCAAGACGTTTTCGGCTACCGATAAGCGTGGGGAAACTTGTGATTCAGGATGAACGGGTGCGCGGCGAGATCATTTTGCTACCGGCGTGATGGCAAGCTTCACTCCAAGGGACACAAAGAATAGTCTTTACCGCAGGGTTCGCAGAGGCCGCGGAAAAAAGCTTCACCACAAAGAACACAAAGGTTGCACAAAGGGCACGAAGGAAGAATCTTTACCGCAGGCTGTGTAAAGTTGCGGAAAAAAGCTTCACCACAAAGAACACAAAGGTCACACAAAGGGCACGAAGGAAGAATCTTTACCGCAGGGTTCGTAGAGGCCGCCGTAAGAACTCACCGCATAAGCACAACCATCGTTCAAGGCAGGCGGCGACATACATAGGTCCTTCGCTGCGCTCAGGATGACAATCCGGCAGGGCTGTCGGAGACGTCCTTTACAATTCCACCAGTGTCGATCGATTTTCAGATCCAAGCTACTCGCGAGAACGCGCGGCGTGGCGCGCTGACGACCGCACACGGCGTCATTCCCACGCCTGTGTTCATGCCGGTCGGGACGGTCGGGACGGTCAAGGGGGTGCCTCAGGACATCCTTGAGGAACTCGGGGTGCAGATTCTTCTGGGGAACACCTACCATCTGTATTTGCGGCCGGGCGTGGAGCAGGTGCGGAAGCTCGGCGGACTGCACGGATTCATGTCGTGGCGGCGGTCGATCCTGACCGACTCGGGCGGGTTCCAGGTATTCAGCCTCAGCGAACTGCGCAAGGTGAGCGAAGAGGGGGTGACGTTTCGCTCGCATCTCGACGGGTCATCGCACTTTTTCAGCCCGGAGAGCGCGACGGAAGCGCAGATCGCCCTTGGGGCTGACATCATCATGGCGTTTGACGAATGTACCGAGTACCCGGCCGAGAAGAGCCGCGTCCGCGAGTCGATGGAGTTGACCTTACGCTGGGCGCAGCGGTCCAAGAGTTATTTTGAGGCACATAAGAGTGAAGTGCCTTGGCAGGGGTCCGCAGAAGCCAAGCTTTGCTCGGCCGCCCAGACGAGGACGTCTGGGCCTACGCTCGGCCGCGGGCCTACGTTGCACGGGGAGACCCAGGCTTTGTTTGGCATTGTGCAAGGCGGAATGGACCTGGAACTGCGGCGCGAATCGGCATTGCGAACCGTCGAGATCGGGTTTCCTGGGTATGCAGTCGGCGGGTTGAGCGTGGGGGAGCCGCGAACGGTCACTCGTGAAATCGTCGAAGCCACTCTCGAACATCTCCCCAAAGACAAGCCGCGTTACCTGATGGGTGTCGGAACCCCGGAGGAGATCGCCGAATACGCTCGACTGGGCGTTGACATGATGGATTGTGTCCTGCCCACGCGCGCTGCCCGGCATGGGCTTCTATTTACGTCAGAGGGAAAGATTTCGATCAAGCAGGCACGCTATGCCAGCGACGAGGGCCCGCTCGATCCCAATTGCCGCTGCCGGGTTTGTACCCGGTATTCGCGCGCGTATTTGCGGCATCTTTACGCATCCAACGAACTGTTGGGGCAACTCCTGAATACAATTCACAACTTGACCTACTACCTTGACACCATGCGGTCGGTGCGAGATGCTATTTCACTTGGGGACAGTGTGCGTTTTCAATCTGGTACGCGGCAGTCGCCGACGCCATAGCCCTTCCCCGTTCATGCCTGAAGTTTAGGGACATCCGGCCTGAAGAAGTAGAGAATCCCGTTGTGAAAAGCAGAGGGAGCGCAGGTAGATGGCTGGCTATATCTGCGGTTAGAAAGGGTCTCGGACCTGATGATGCAAGTTCTAAGTGGAAGCTGGGCGGTGGCTTGGCTGCAAGCGCCGAGCGGTCTTGGCTGGCTGGGCGGAATCGCGCCCATCATTTTTATTTTTGCGGTCTTCTACTTTCTTCTGATCATGCCGCAACAGCGGCGGCAGAAGAAGTGGCAGGGGATGCTGGAATCGCTGAAAGCTGGGGACAAGGTGACGACCAGCGGCGGTTTGCGAGGAACGATCTTGTCACTCAAAGACGATGCAGTCGTTCTGCGGGTCCCTCCCGATAACCTGAAGGTCGAAGTAACGCGGTCGTCGATCGTGTCGCTGACAACACCTGAGGAAGTGACCAAGGCGTCGTGAGCGTAGCCCTTAGTAAAGGGCGCAGATTGCCGGTCGAGGAGAAGGCAAGAGTTTTCGAAGTGAGTCGTCATAGATGAACAAGAACCTGAGCTGGAAAGTACTGCTGATTGTTGGAATACTCCTGGTATTCGTCTACGGAATTTTCGGCATTCCCAAGGGAGTGTCAGGGTCGGCGTTGTCGCAGGCGATCCTGGACCGTATCCATCTCGGTCTGGACCTGAAGGGTGGTACTCACCTCATCCTGCAAGTGCAGGTGAACGATGCCGTGAACGCGGACACGGACCGCGCCATCGAGCGGCTGAAGGACAGCATGTCTCGCCGCAAGATTAACTATGCGGATCTGAGTAAGCCGGATCCTACAAACCATCCGGAGCAGATCGTCATCAAGGGTGTGCAACCGGCCAATAGCTCTGATCTGCGTTCGATTGTGAGCGACCGGCTTCCCGATTACGACCCTACCTCAGGTGCGGGCGACACGTTCACCGTGACAATGAAGCCGAGCGTGCTTTCCGACCTGAAAAACCGGGCCGTACAACAGGCGATCGAAACCATCCGCAACCGAATCGACAAGCTGGGTATCAGCGAGCCGGTCATCCAGGAACATGGATTGGGCCAGTACCAGATTCTCGTCGAACTGCCTGGTCTGGATGATCCAGCGCGGGTGAAAGAGATTATTCAGTCGACCGCCATGCTGGAGATCCGGCAGGCGCTGAATAACGGCACACCGTACCAGAGTGAGCAGGCCGCGTTGGATGCGAACAACGGAGTGCTTCCTCCGAACACAGTGCTGCTGCCCGGCCGGAGCATCGGCTCAGCCGAATCAAGCGATTCCGGGGATGTCTATTACCTGATCACCCGCACGTCGGCAGTGGCGGGCCGTGACTTGCGTGAAGCTCGAGTGGGCCGAAACTCGCAGACCAACATGCCGGAAGTCGAGTTCTACCTCACCGGTGAGGGTGGGCGGCGCTTCTCCGAGTTCACGGGTGCGCACGTTGGAGACTATCTCGCGGTGGTGCTCGACAACAAGGTGATGGAAGTCGCCGTGATCAAGAGCCAGATTGGCGACAACGGCGTGATCGAGGGCCGCTTCACGGATCAGCAGGCCAAAGATCTGGCGCTCGTCCTCAATTCGGGCGCGTTGCCCGCGAGTATCAAGTACCTGCAAGACAGCACAGTAGGGCCGTCGCTCGGAAACGATTCGATACGGGCGGGGATCGAGGCGGCGGTCGTCGGCATGATCGCGGTGCTGGTTTTCATGCTGATCTACTATCGTGGGGCCGGCGTGAACGCGGACCTGGCGCTGATCTTGAACCTGATCATCCTGCTGGGCTTCATGGGGTACTTCGGTGCTACCCTGACGTTGCCCGGAATTGCCGGTGTGATTTTGACGGTCGGCATGGGCGTGGATTCGAACGTGCTGATCTTTGAGCGCATTCGCGAAGAACTCCGAAATGGCAAGACGCCGCCGTCAGCGGTAGAACAGGGATTTAGCCATGCCTGGATCACGATTGTGGACACACACGTGACGACGATCGTTTCGGCGGCCATCCTGTTCATCTTCGGCACGGGGCCGGTAAAAGGGTTTGCCGTGACGCTGACGTTTGGCTTGCTGGCGAATTTGTTCACGGCGGTGTTCGTGTCGCGCGTGATCTTTGATTGGGTGCTGAGCCGCAAGCAGAGAGGCGAAGCGCTGAGTATTTAGGTTTCAAGGTTTCAGAGGTTTCAAGGTTTCGGAGCTAAGAACCTTGCAACCTTGCAACCTTGCAACTTTTGAAACCTTCGAGGGTTAGAGTGGAATTTTTTCATAATCCGAATTTCGATTTTCTCGGCAAGAAGTGGTACTTCATAGCCTTTTCCCTGGTCTTCAGTGTCGCGGGCGTACTCTCGATGCTGTTCTGGCATGGCATTCCGCGGAGTGTTGAGTTCCGTGGCGGCACGCAGATTGAGGTGAAATTCTCCAGCAAGCCCAATGAAGACCACATTCGTGCCCTCTTGGACAAAGCCGGGCTCCACCGGGCGCGGATTCAGCGCTTTGGAAATCCGGCTGCGAATGAGGTGCTGATCGATCTCGACGTGCAGGAGACCAGCGAGCAAGCACTGGACCGGGGCAAGACGCAGATCATCAATGCGCTGCAAACGAACGCTCCCCAGGGTAAGCAGGACCTGAACAACAGCAGCGCCTTGTCGGTATTCAATTACCTGATGGCGCAGGATCCCCAGCATCTCGGCACCGATGCGAACCAACGCTACACGGCCCAGGCGCGCGCAATCATCGACTATCGCGATAAGCAGAAGGGTGGCGTACTCAGCTCATTTGACGAGCTGAAGGGTGTGGCGAACCCGGAAGTCCTGGCCTCCATTCAGAGTGGATTTTTCCTGTCCGACTTTGCCGTGCGCAACGTGCAGATTATTGGTCCGCAGGTGGGGAGTCAGTTGACCCGGCAGGCGGCGTTAGCGGTTCTGTACTCACTGATCGGAATGCTGGTTTACCTGTGGTTCCGGTTCGAGCTCATTTACGGTGTGGCCGCAGTGGTGACGGTATTCCACGATACCCTGATCACGATCGGAGCTTTTTCGCTGGCGAATAAGGAAATATCGCTGACCGTGATCGCGGCGATTCTGACACTGGTCGGATACTCCAATAACGACACCATCGTGGTTTTTGACCGAATCCGGGAAAACATCAAGCTGCTAAGACGAGAGAAGCTGGCTGACATCGTGAACCGGAGCATCAACCAGACTTTGAGCCGGACCATCTTGACAGCGGGTTTAACCTTCTTGACTGTACTGGCTTTGTATCTTTTCGGCGGGGAGGTCCTAAACGGCTTCTCGTTTGCCCTGGTAATCGGCATCTTAATTGGGACGTATTCTTCGATCGCCATTGCCGCACCGATCCTGGTGGCCTATCAGGATTGGCGGGCAGACCGGGGCAAGCGGGTGGTATCCTTACCGGCCGAGAAACCTGGCTCCCGGGAGAAGGTAAAGGTTAAGGCGTAAGGCCAGGGTTCTGTGCCTGACTCCCGTTCGCTCCACACGGGCGGGAACTTTTTTCTGGTTTAGGCTGTCTGAACCGGAGACAGTCGCATTCTGCTAAGTTTCTGTCCTGTATAGCTTTTTGGGCATTTCAGGCACGGTTCACGCTTTTCCGGGTCTTGGGAGCAAAGACGAAGCACGCGGTGTCTAAGACCTACGTAGGGTCCTGTTTTACGGAGATTGCCCATGTTTGAAGATAGCCTTCTTGAATCTGGTGGCAGGTTGAAAACAAAGCGGGGCATGACCACGATGTTTTCGTTTGGTCTACAGGTCATCCTCATTGCGGTGATGGTGATTCTTCCGCTGTTATTCACCGAAGCCCTGCCGACACGAGAATTAACTGCCATGCTGGTGGCCCCACCGCCACCGCCGCCGCCACCACCGCCGCCGGCCGCAGCCCCGGTGCGGGTGGTCAAGCAAGTCCAGACGGACATCATTAACGGGCAACTTCGCACGCCCACGTCTATTCCTAAAGAAGTAAAGATGATCAAGGAAGAAGAGGCTCCGCCGCCAATGGCGTCGATGAGCGGCGTGGTGGGCGGTGTGCCGGGAGGCGTGCCGGGCGGGCAGATGGGCGGCGTAATTGGCGGCATCATCAGCTCCGCGCCGGTGGCGGTTCCGAGAGTGGCAACGCCGCAGCGCGTCCGAGTTTCAGCGGGCGTGCAGCAGGGTCTGTTAATCAAGAAAGTTCAGCCGCCCTATCCACCTTTGGCGCGGCAGGCTCGCATCCAGGGAAACGTGGTGCTGCAGGCCGAGATCAGCAAAGACGGAAGCATTCAGAATCTGCGCTTGATCACCGGCCACCCCATGCTGGCCCCCTCGGCAATTGAGGCGGTCAAACAGTGGCGTTACAAGCCGTACTACCTGAATGGCGAGCCGGTGGAAGTCGAGACGCAGATTACGGTGATCTTCTCCCTGTCCGGGGGCTAGACCCGCAGTCACAAGGCGTGACTTTCCAGCAATTTCAAGCTCCCCTCCCCTAAACCGTATGCAGGCGCGGGGAGGGAGTGGTGTTGCCGCCAAAGGTATGTTGGCTAAATAACTTAGCAGGAGCGGGTCACCGCACAACATTTTAGGCAGAAGCGATATCAAAGATCAGACATTTCGTAGGAGGAAAAGCAACTCATGTTCGATCCACACCTAGTACACGCAACCGCCAGCCATATTTCGGCATTCGCGACCTGGATTGCCCAGGAGCAGCCAGTAGGCTGGGACGCAATTTCACTCTGGAAGCAGATGGGCATCGTGGCCCGCAGCGTCGTTGTCATCCTGTTCATCATGTCAGGATGGTCAATCGGCGTCATGATCGACCGCTGGATGGCATTCAATGCCGCCCGTAAACAGTCCCGCCAGTTTGCTCCGGCCGTTGCTGGCGCCCTGCGTGACGGCAAAATCGACGAAGCGATCAAGGTGGCCGAGCGCAACAAGAAGAGCCACCTGGCGAAGGTCGTTACCGCCGGCCTGATGGAGTTTCGCGCTCACCAGGAAAGCGGTGAGATTCCGGGCGAAACAATCGAGGCATCCAAGCGCGCACTGGAGCGCACAGAGGCGATTGTCCATGCCGAGTTGAAGCGCGGTCTGGGCGGTCTAGCCACCATCGGTTCGACGGCCCCCTTCGTGGGACTGTTCGGCACGGTGATGGGCATTTTGAACGCGTTTAAAGGCATTTCGGAACAGAAAGCAACCGGTCTGGGCGCGGTGGCAGGTGGTATCGCCGAAGCGCTGGTGACCACTGCTCTGGGATTGCTGGTCGCCATCCCGGCCGTCATGATGTTCAACTACCTGACCGGGCGCGTGGAAGCGTTCGACGTCGAGATGGACAACTCGTCCAGCGAACTGATCGATTACTTCCTGAAGCGGCGAGGAATGCGCCGGGCCTAATTCGAGCGATTCGGCAACTTGAGTTGCTAGTCCGGCGCTGGGTAATGACCCAGCGCCGGAACTCCAGTCTCCAAGGGGAGCCGATCCGAGAGGGCGCCTGTTCTCGCACAGGAGAAATTCAGATATGGCATTAGCAAAACGAAACGAAGGAGCGAAGGTCAACTCCAACATCAACGTCACGCCCATGGTGGACGTGATGCTGGTGCTGCTGATCATCTTCATGGTGATCACGCCCATGTTGCAGAAGGGCGTCAGTGTTGACCTCGCGAAAGTAAACAATCCGGAGCAGATGCCGGATGCCGACAAGGAAGATGCGCTGATCGTGGCGGTGATGCGCGACGGCCAGATCTTCTTCGGCAACGACAAAATTGCGGCCGACGCGCTGACCCAGAAGGTAAAGGACCGGCTGACGAACAAGGTCGACAAGCGGGTGTATGTGCGCGCGGACGCTCGCGCAAAGTTCGGTTCGGTAGTCGAGGTGGTGGACAACGTTCGAGCTGCCGGCGTCGACCAGTTGGGTCTGCTTACCGACCAGCGCAAGAACACAGGGCAACAGCCAGCACCAGCCCCGGCAACCGGCGGCGTGCAATAGAGGAGATTCGGTATGGGAATGGCAATGGGAGGTTCGGGTGGCGGTCCGAGTGCGGACATCAACGTCACCCCACTGATCGACGTGCTGCTGGTGCTGCTGATCATCTTCATGGTGATCACGCCGCTGACACCTAAGGGACTCGATGCCCTGGTGCCGCAGCCACCGCCGCCGAATGCGCCGAAGAACAACACACCTGACCGCACGATCGTGGTCCAGTTGCTGGACCGCGGGCCCGGCCAGGATCCGGCGCTGAAGGTTAACCAGGAAGATGTGACTTGGCAGACGCTCCAGGGCCGCTTGTCGGATATTTACAAAACACGCGCCGAGAAAGTTATGTTTGTGAAGGGAGATAACAACATTCCCTTTGCTGACGTGGCGAACGTCATCGATATCGCGCATGCCGCAGGCGTGGACAAGGTGGGCCTGATCACCGCCAAGATCGAGGCGGGCGGCTAGATCGTCTCGACGTTCACAGATCATTGCCAATTGTGCGGATCGAAGCGTATGCTGCTTCGGTTCGCACAGTTACGTCCGGCCGGGGGCGCGCATTATCTCGGTCCCGGCATTTTCATACAAGGGAGATTCATACCACAATGAAGACCAGCCTACGAATGTTGGCTTTGGGCGCGGCCGTGTTGGCGCTAATGGCAGGCTCGGGCTGCAACAAGCTCAAGGCGCGCGACCAGCTCAACAAAGGCGTTCAGCAATACAAGGGCGGCAAGTACGAGGAAGCCATCTCGCATTTCCAGCAGGCCGTCACCCTCGACCCATCCCTGCTCAATGCCCGCCTTTATCTCGCGACGGCGTACGCCCAGCAATACATACCCGGAGCTCCCGGCGAGGAGAACGAACGCAACGCAAACGAGGCGATCAACGAATTTCAAAAAGTGCTGGATATGCACCCACCGCGCGACCAGCAGATCGCCAGCCTGAAGGGTATCGCTTCGCTTTACTTCAACATGAAGAAGCTTGACCAGGCGAAGGAGTACCACGAGAAAGTGGCGCAGATGGATCCGAACGATCCCGAGGCGTACTACTCGATCGGGGTTATCGACTGGACGGAGACTTACCAGCCGAACATGGAGGAACGTTCCAAAATCGGTTTGAAACCGGACGAGCCCATTAAAGACAAGAAAGTCTGCGAGGCCCTGCAGCAGAAGAACTCCGACGCAGTCAAAGAAGGCATTGACGCGCTGAACAAGGCACTGTCGTTGCGCCCGGACTACGACGACGCGATGGCGTACATGAACCTGCTATACCGCCAGAAAGCGGACATCGAGTGCGGGGACCCTGCGGCCCGGGCGGCCGATCTGAAGACCGCCGATGAGTGGGTCGACAAGACCATGGCAACCAAGAAGGCGAAAGCGGAGAAGCAGCCGGGAGCGACGGGTATCGTCGCCGACCAACCGGCCAACAAATAGCAACGCTTGCGGCGATGAAGATCAGCCTCCTCGATTTGAGGAGGCTTTTTCTTTGGCATTGAGCCCGCCGGGCGTTGTTGAAATAACGTTGGCACCGACGTAATAGCACTTCTGTACCCGTTCATATCCCTTCTAAGCCTTTGCCATCCTCGCAGATACAGCACACAATAAGACTTCGGGCAAACGATCATGGCGTTAATGGGCAAGCCTCTGGAAAGTTTTCTGTCGAGCCTCAGTACCCCGCGGAAGGCCTCTGCCCGAGTGGCGCTCGTCGATATCCACGAGCCGGTTCGGGGCCTCCTGGCAGATTGTTTTCGGCACTTCCGCATCGAATCTGTTCCGATGACGCACAACGCCGCCGACCGCCTGAAGCGGGAGAAGTTTGAGGCCTGCGTAATCAATCTGGGGAGCGAGGCGGAAAAGGTCATGGAGGCGGCGCGGAGTTCTCCTTCCAATAGCCGCATGGTGATTTACGGTCTGGGCGGAACGGCGCAAGATGCGATGCGGTACTCGCGGCTGGGAATTAACGCGATGTTCAACGAGCCGGTGGAGCGACCAACGGCCATGAAGCTGGTTCGCGCTACCCAGATGCTCGTCGTGCACGAGTTTCGGCGCTATGTTCGCGTTCCGGTGATCACCGAGGTTTCGATTACCTGTGCGGACGGGCGGCGGTTTGCTGCCACCAGTAAAGAGATTAGTTCTGGCGGCATGTCATTGAAAAGCAACGAAGATGTAGCCGTCGGCGCCCAAGTCGAAGTTTCCTTCGCGCTGCTGACTCTGCCACGTACCTGGGTTCGTGGGGTGGTTAGCTGGAGAGGCAAGAGCGTGTTCGGTGTCCGGTTTGACCCGAACGATGACCGCCGAATACAAATCAAGAACTGGGTCGAAGCATACCTCGAGACTTAGCCCTGCCACTTCCTCGGCCAAATTTTTTTGACTGTCTATTCGTAAAGTTAGTAGAACGCGACCACCTACCATCGACCACTGCATGCTCTAAGCGATTATTTTCGAAACAAAACCCTCTGTCTTAGTTGATTGTAAGTCGCGAGCGCGAGCAATAACTGTGCAGGGCTTTGCAGGTACCGGCGTGATCACTCGCCTGCAAGGCTTTTCCACCGAAACTCGATTGACAAAATCCAGAGTTGATGAAAAAATCCGCCCTCGCCGAAGAAGCGCCACCTCGTCCACCTTTCAAAACCGTCGTTGGGCCCGCTAGCGCAGTTCACAATAAAAGGAGATAACGATGAAACCGTTGGTGCGCACGGCCAATGTGTGCCTGCTCGCTGCTTTGTTGTCCACCCTCGTCTTTGCCCAGAATCCCAAATTCAAAGATGTCGACGAGCTGTCCCAATATTTCCAGTCCAATCACAAGGCCCCATTCGACCGCGACAGTGTGCGTTTACCTCCCGGGGCTGCCGCTTCTTTAATAAGGGGCGCGGCGCGTGCTCCCATGTTCAACGCCGGCATGAAAGGGACGAACGTCAAGGTGAACCAGGATCGAAATCCCTGGCCCAAAGCCGAAATAGGCTCGGCGGTGGATCCCGTTACTGGCAAGACCTACATCGTCATGGAAAATGACTTCCGCGAAAACTGGGATCACATGTTCTATCACGTGTCCACGAATGGCGGAAAAAGCTGGACAGATGACTCGATGGTCGGGGGCGCCGATCCGGTTACAGGATTCGTGCCGCTGACGTTTCAAAGCGATCCCGGTGTCGCGCTCGACGGACTGAGTCACAGCTACCTGTCGACGATCACTGGTAACAACATTCTTGACTTCGTCAACGGGTACGAAAACTTTGACACCGAAATTGAGGTGGCCGAAGGATTCGGGACTTACACATCCCTGTTGCCCACACCAATTGACGATCAGCCCTGCAGTGGGACGTTTGCTGGACCATTTACGTGTAATGCCCAACTGGATAAGCCGCTCATTACCGTAGACAACGTTATCGGGAGCCCGAACTATGGAACGGTGTACGTTTATTACACGCTGTTTTGCGGCTTTGACCCATGCACGGACGGGAGCGCGATCGCTCCGCCGTTCTCTTCGGTCATCCTCGAGTCGCATTCGACTGGGTTCGGACTCCCCTTTTCCCCTCCGGCGCTGGTTAGTGGAAATCTGTTCAACACTCAGTTCTCCAGCCTCGTCGTGGACAGCCACGGCACACCGCATATCTTTTTTGACGATTTCACCAACCCGCAGGTCATGATGTATGAATCCACGCTGACTGGCAGCACGTGGGTGGTTAGTCCCACTCCGGTCGCAACCTTCTCATTCGTCGGACTGGGCAGTATCAACTGGGGGTTCCGCAGCTTTGGAACCGTAGCGCCGGGGTGTGGCATTCACGCGGATACAGCGTATTGCGCGTTCTCGGCTAACCAGATCGGCAGTGGGAGGGCCGAAGGTGGAGTCAGCGCTTACGTGGCGGTCGTGGACACTCAGAGTGGTTCGTCGACAGTTCACCGGGTGAACAACGATCTTTTCGGAAACGGGAAGGATCACTTTTTCCCGTGGGCAACAACGAAGTCGGATGGATCGGTGTATGTCGGCTGGTACGACGACCGCAAGGACCCATTCAATACGCTTGTGGGTTATTGGGTGGGTAAGTCTACCGACGGCGGCAAGACTTTTCCGAACCAAAGACAAGTCAGTGATGTGACCTTCAATCCATGCGTAGGTTTCCCGGGTTGCGGGTTTTTCGGCGATTACACCCAGATTGTCGCGGGACCTGATGGCGTGGTGCACGCTGCCTGGTCCGATACCCGGGACCAAGCGAGCATGCAAATTTTCTCGCAATCGATCACCTGGTAGCAGTACGCCGATTCTGTTCTCCCGCCTGCGGTGATAGCACCGCAGGCTTTTTTGTGCGCCTGAGGATGCGTGTGCGGTCGAGTCAACGCAGTGCCTGGTGATACTCGTCACTGCGCCGACTCTCGCCCTCGGACTTGAATGAGTTTGAGGTCTTGCCATGACAACTACCATCGAGGATGTCCGCGATTTTCTTGCGCAGCGCAGGATTGCCATGATCGGCGTCTCGCGCAATCCAAAAGACTTCAGCCGCGTGTTGTTTCGGGACCTGTGCAAGTGGGGCTATGACATGGTCGCGGTAAATCGTTCGGCCACCGAGATCGACGGCCATCCGTGCTTCGCATCGGTTCGGGAGATCCAGCCCGCGCCTGATGGTGCCCTCCTGATGGCGCCCGCATCCCAGACGCTACAACTGGTACGCGAGTGTGAAGCCGCGGGGGTTGGCCGAATCTGGATGTATCGGGCTGGAGGACAAGGCGCGGTGAACAAGGATGCCGTCCAGTTTTGCCATACACGCGGCTTGCACTTGGTCGAGGGACACTGCCCGTATATGTTCCTGCAGGAGGCGCCGTTCTTTCATCGCCTGCACGGTTTCGTACTGAAGCTCACCGGCGGATATCCGCGTAAGGCCGCCGAAAAAGCCGCGTGATGCGGGCAAGCGTGGGCTAGGGATTACTGACGTACACGACTGATTTCACCCAAGCCGACTTGGTCTGGTCATAGGTCTGGACGGCGACTCGATGAGTGCCGGAGCCGGGCAAAACCACGTGCGTTCCAGCGGGTAAGGACGACACACCGGCGAAGTCGGCCTGCAGGATGCCGTTCACGAAGATCTGCATGTGACTGGCCTTGTCGGGACCAGACGCGGTGGCCGAAATGCCGAAAGACAAGGGAACGTGGCTGCCATCCCGCGGCGTCTGGATGTGTGTGATCTCGGTATCCGGTCCTCCGAAGCTGTAAGGGAAGGCGAGGGTGAATTGATTGTGGGTGTCGGTTTTGTAGGCCGGAATACCGCTGGGGAACTTGCTCGGCGACTTTTGAATGGAAGGCGAGTAGGTAAACACGCTGACCGTTTTTCGCGATGGGCTGACCGTCAGTATCCGCAAGTATCCATAGCCGAAATAGCCTTTATTACCCTGTCCCTGGTAATCGGAGAGCATTTGAATGGGACGATTCGGGTTCTGGCACAAGGTTGTAAAGGACTGAACCGAGCAGTTCACGTGGCCCGCGCCGTTGTAGGACGGCACGGTGGGATAGTTTCCCGGTGAGGGATTGCGCACGTGCCCGCTCAGAGTCATGAATATGTTGGAGTGAGTGGAAATCAGGTTGTACCAGAGGCCAACCCCGTCGTTACCGCCGCCGACCGGTTTATACGAGTTATAAGAGTCGGGTAGGCAGCCATACAGCGAACCCGGGAAGCCCGAACAGAGGGGGTAGGCAGAACCAGCGGTGTGGGACGAGCCGAAGGTTGGCGCCGCTCCATCGTTCGACAAGTAAGCGTGCGTCGAGACGATTACAGGGCCGGCGAAGTTCGAGATCAGCTGATTGGCAGCCTGGACCACGTAAGTCTGCGGGAACAGTTCAAGGCTCAGGAACATGTAGGTGGTCGAGCCGATTTTCAGCAGTTGATAGAAATTGGGAGTGCGCTTGCCGGCCGAGTCCAGGATGTAGCCCGTTGGCTGGAAGTTCGGCGGGCCAAAGTAGTGAAAATAGTTACTCGTACTACGAGGCTGCGGCCGGTCAGCCTGGCAATCGTAGTCGTGGTTGCCGATGGTGGGCATGAAAGGAATGCCATTACTGGTCAGGATCTTCATCGCGGCCAGGGACTCTTGCCACTGCTGCTGCCAGTTCGATGGAGGAGCGGTGTTACAACTGCCGACTACTGAGCCAGAACTGTTAATGGGCAGCCCGCCGCCGTCAACCATGTCACCAAGGCCGACCACGGCCTTGATGTTAAGAGCAGAGCGGTTGGCGACGACCCAGTTCGCCTGGTCCTGGAAAACGTAATTCGTATTTCCGTGGTAGTACTGGGTGTCGGGAAAGACCACGATAGAGAAGTCAGGATCCGAGGATGAAATCGAAGCTGTCGACAGATTGGCTGCCGCAAATAAACGGGCGATAAACCTGCTGCCAATCACTGCGCAAAGCAGGATTCCAAGAAGCACTAAAACGGCGAAGCGATACCGGTGTCTCATCCGGCACTCTCCTCTGATCCGAACCTGAGAGCGGCGCAGATCAGCCTAGTTGTGAGGTCCCAGGACCGACGTTCTGGACCGAGGTTCGAAGCGAGTGACGCGCGACGCTTGGGGGGATTTGGGGAGCGTAGGCTGGAGACATTTGGAAATCAATCGGTCGAACACCCTAAGTAGCTGGTTACTAAAGTAGCTATGGGCACGCAGAGGAAAGGTTCTAGATACAAGACGCAAGAACTCACGGAGACGCGATGGCGCCGACACACGCCGTCGTTTGGGAATGTTTCAAGTCATGGACGCTGGCGATATTTCAGAAGGCAGGCTTCAAGTCGTGAGCCCGTTACGGAGCGATGAATGTAATCCTACAGAGGATGGTCTAGGGGTTCTGGCAACCAGTTCGAGAATGGGGTGAGATCCCCTCCCCCATAGATCTCTCCTAAAATCTTCCGAAACAGCACTTAGAGCAAGAGCACCTCGCAGAATTTTGATTGCAAGGATGTTAGAGTGAAAATCTACGAAACAAAGGAGATAAGTGTTTTTTGGTGTCGTTCATCCTCTTATGAGGATGATATGAGGATTTTGAATGCCAGGTCGGCGAGAGTTTTTGTCGCACTCTCTAATTCCATTGTGACACATTCAGCAGGGTAAACCCGCCAAATTGCCGGGAAATATATTTCTCGGCAAATCAGCGTGTTGCGGATATTTCGCTGATGGGCGGGTCTTGACAAGTTTTCGGCAAAGCGAAGCCGCGGGTCTAGCGTCCAGAGCCTAGCTCGTCGCTTAGATTTCGCAGAACCGAATTCAAGCTGCGCGCCAGGGTCCCGCGCCACTGGTCGAGAGACTGCTTAGCCAAGTCGTCCAGAGAGCGTTCGAAGGAATCGACCGTCTGGGCGACCTGGCTCTGCAGCGACGCGGAAAGTTCGGTTTCGATTTCGGTGCGAATGATGTCGAGGCGGGCACGGGCCTCGTCGACCTGGCTGCCGAGTTCCTGGGTGCCGCGGCTCTCGAGGACCTTGAGAAGCGAGTCGATTTCGCCCTCCAGTCGCGTGCGCACGCTGTTGACGGTGTCGCTCGCCATCTGGCCCAGACGCTTGTCGAGGCCCGATTCGAGGCGCCGGACGGAGCCGTCCAGCGATTCAATCCGCGAATTCAGATCGCCGACTTCCGACTGCAGGCGATCGGATTCACCGGCCACCATGGCTTGCAGTTGCAATAATTCAGTGCGGCGCGATTCGTGTTGTTCCTGCAGACCGCGCTGCAGCGCTTCGGCAAATTCGTCGCTCATGCGCTTAAGGCGGGTCGAAGCGTCGGCGACACGCTGCTGAATCTCGCCGGTGGTGACGCGTACCTGCTCGCGCAGGCCGGCAGCGTTCTCTTCGGCGACGGTTTGCACGCGGCGTTCGGCGGCCTGGAACTGCTGAGTGATTTGCTGGACGTACTGCTGGTTAGCCTTGCGGGTTTCCTGCGTGATTACGTTACGAGCCGACTCGAGAACTTCGGCGGATTGCTGGCGAGCGTGCTCGAGCATTTTCGGCGACAGCTCTTTCCGCAGTCGCGCTTCGATCTGTTCTTCCACTTCGGGTGGAATCTGGGAGAGGGAAATTTCGAACTTACTCCGCCGTGGTTCTTCTGCTTTCCGCTCGCGCAACGCTGCAATTTCGGCCTGCATTGGCTGGAGCATCTGGGCAATGATGGAGCGAATTCGCTCATCGGAGACTTGACGGCGGATCTGCTCCAACATGTCTCTTACGTCGGGCGACATCGGGGCCGGCTCGAAAACTGGGGGAGTTTTGGCCGAGGTTTTTGGGGAGGGCAGCTTTTTGTCGGTGGCAGGCGCGGTGATCACGACCCAGTCGGTGGGGTGATTTTTCAATCCCCAGAAGTTTTCCGGCCGGTCGAATTGGGCCGCGAGTTTCCAGGTTTTCTGGTCGGACTCGATCGGCTGGCAGTAGACGACGCGCCCGGTGTTGCGGCGACCTTCTTCGGTATCGAACTGCACGATGGCGCCGCTGTCGAGCTTGATAGGCGAGCGGAAAAGGCAGCCGTGCGCACTAACCACCATGGTCTGGCAGATCTCTGAAAACCGGTTCGCCGGATCCTTGGAGGTGACGAGGACCGGTACATTGGCTGCGACGCGCGAGCTGCGCCGTCGCACAGGGGAGGTGAGGTTCAGATTCTGCATATATGGGGCGCCCTTGACTCACAATTTTGTTTAGCGGCGAAGTGGCCGCAGCCGCTACCTTAACCCGATGTCGAAGAGAAAGGCAGGATTCGGGAGTGCACTCGCGACAAGTTTATGGGAGTGTGCGGCACCGGTTCGGAAGGCCATAACAGTTACCCCGACTTTGGTAACCGGAGGTCAGCCAGGGACTGGGGCTCAGCGACTTCGAAGCGGCAAATGCAGGTGTCGGCTATCATTTACAGAGGAGGTGAGGAGGGCTGAATGGGGTTTCCGAAGCGAATTTGCAGCGTTTGTTCAGAGGAGTTTGAGCTGAGGCCGGATAAGCCGGGTTTTGCCAATCGCTGCCCATCGTGCAGTGAAGAGGATGAGGCCGATTCCATGAAGCGTGGCGACAAACCGGAACGGGAATCTAACCACGAACTCAATGCTGCCCGAAAAAAAGCCATGCGGGACCTGCTGTATCGAAAAGACAGCTAGGCCGGCAAACAAACGCATGGGGAACGTTCGTAGTGTCTGGCAAGCGATGCATGCCGAGCGGTCTCAAGGCGCTTGGCCGCGGGGAAGACGCGCTGTAAGTCAGAAGTTCTCGATCATCCACACATTGCTCTGAATTGTCGGTCCGGGGAGCGCGACGTATTTACCATCGCGCGAAGGAATCGCCCAGTTGGGAGTGGCGCTGCGCACCTCCCATAGTTTGCGCGCATTGCCGGCGAGATCAACATACAGCAGGGTAGAAGAGCGCCCGGTTGGATTGCTGGTGATAAACAGCCCTTGCGAGTTTGCAGCCCAATCGACTGAGGTGAACTTGTTCCAATCTTTGACTGTAAGCTCTTGAGCAGATCCGTCCGTCACCGAAATCAGCTGAACGCGATTGTCCTCCAGCCCGCCCTTGAAAATTGCGATGGTTCGCCCATCGGGTGAGAGACTCCAACTCCAACCTGTCGGAGAGGCCTCGAACTTTTTCAGCTCGGTTGTCTTCACCTCTGTCGTGGTGTTGGCCATGGCATCGAAGCGTAGAAGGGTGAACTGCTGGGAGTCACTCTGGCTCAGGAAGCAGACATTCGCGGGGGCACGCGCGCACTGAAAGTTGTTGATATAGGGCCGCTGGAGGAGGAGCCGCTGGGGCCCGCCGCGCAGGGGAACACGCGACAGGCGAACCGGGGTTGCCGGATCACCTTGGTTAGTAAGAGTCATGTACAGAAGTTCGGTCCCATCGGGGCTTGTGCGGCAAAGAACCTTCACGTCGGGACCAAGGAGCAGCATTTCAGCCGAGGATTTGTCGATTCCCTGACGAAATACGTTAGGAGTGCCGGTCCGGTTGGAAATAAAGAACACCTCCCGGTTGTCGGTACTCCAGTCGAACGGGTATTCGATGGCGTCGTTCTGTGTAAGCCGTCGAGGTGTTCCCATTCGCCGTTCCTTGGGGGAAAAGCCGGCCACGTACACATTGAATTCCGTCCTTTTGCGCATGAACGTCAAGTGCTTGCCATCGGCAGTTGTGCTGATGCCGTTGGCGTAACCCTCTCCGTTAGTCAGACGCGATGGAATGCCATCCGGCTTCCCCGTCTCGTTTTTAATGGGTATGAACCAGACGTTCGCATCGGCCTGGTTAACCGATTCGTCGCGCACATATAGCAGCCGCCCATCGCGTAGCCAAGTCACGCCGAAGTCAATTAAGGGGTCGGTAACCACGACATTGGTTGTGTCGTTCTTCGGGTCAAAGCTTTCGATGGATGCCAGGCTCGAGTACGAGGTGAACTGCAGTTTGATGTAGGCGATCCATCGTCCGTCGGGCGACCAAGCCGGGGAAGCGTAAATGTGGTTGCCGCCTCCGGTTCGGATTTGTCTCTGATTGCCGCCGTCCAGGTCCATGAGCCAGATCTCGCCTCCCGCCTCTGCAAAGGAAGGCGACTTTAAGAAGGCGATTTGCTTGCCGTCCGGGGATACTGAGGCGGCCCAGCCTTCCTCACTTAGCTGTGTAGGAGTACCGCCGAGGAAGGAGAAGCTCCAGATCGCGAGTTTGTGCGCCGAAGTCGTCCAGGATGCCAGTAGACGCGTGCTGTCGGGAAACCAGGCGAAATGTTCGGCGCCTTTGATCCCGGGTAGCAGGTCATGAATTTCGCCGGTAGAAAGGATTCGAAGATAGGTGCCCGTTTGATCGGAGTAGGCCAGGTATTTTCCATCCGGCGAAATGGCCGCGCCGGAAACAGCATTCTCGGTAGAGTTGGTTGTAAGCCGTTTCTCCAGGACTGCAGCGCGCTGCACAGGCGGCGATGATGGCCGCCATGCCAACCAGGCTGCCAATGCGGCCAGAAGGCAGAGCAAAACCACTGCCGGGATCAGCCATTTACGGGGTGAAGCTTTCGGTTTGGCGACAGCTGTGACTGCGGGGGAGCTGGTTTGCCCACTTTCTATTTCTCGCCTCAGGCGTTTCAGATCAGCCCTGAGCTCGGCCGCAGATTGGCAGCGAGTCTCAGGATCCTTCTCCAGCGCCTTGTCGATGATTGCCTGAAGTTTCTCCGGCATTTCGGGGTTGAGTCGAATGGCGGGTGTGGGGACACGATTAAGAATGGCTTCAAAGATTACGCCCGAGGTTTCGCCCCGGAAGGGCAGCACGCCGGTACACATCTCGTAAAGCACAGCGCCGAACGAAAACAAGTCGCTGCGGGCGTCCACGGTTTTTCCGCGGACCTGCTCCGGCGACATGTAGGCAACCGTGCCCAGGGTACTTCCCGGGCTGGTCAGGTATTCCTCGGAGTCTAGTGTCGGCGCGCTCATGGCGAGACTTTTGGGTGTGCCCGCGAGCTTGGCCAGGCCGAAGTCCAGAACCTTGGCCTGGCCGCGATCGGTAACGAAGATGTTGGCGGGCTTGATATCGCGGTGAATGATGCCGCGGGAATGGGCAGCGTCGAGCGCATCGGCGATCTGTATTCCGAGATCGAGCACGGTCGCAGCATCGAGGCGTTTGCCGCTTATCAGGTGCCGCAGGGTCCCGCCATGCAGCAGTTCCATGGCGATAAAAGCGCGTCCATCGGCCTCATCGATTTCGTAGATCGTGCAGATGTTGTGGTGGTTGAGAGCTGAAGCAGCGCGGGCCTCGCGACGAAATCTTTCCAACGCCTGCGGATCTCTCGCCAGTTCGTCGGGTAGGAACTTAAGAGCGACGTGGCGTCCAAGCTTGAGGTCTTCGGCTTCGTAGACCACGCCCATCCCGCCACCGCCGAGCCTTTCGACGATGGTGTAGTGCGAGATGGTCTGACCAATCACAAGGCTGGAATGTTAGGAGCAGACCGGAAGCAAGTCAATGAATCCGGAGACGCGCGATCCGCCTCGACCGGCAGTGGAAGTTATGCTTCGCTGACTGCAGTCTCCACTCGTCCCGGCGTGACATAGCGAGCCATCGCCAGGTCGACAATCTCGCCGATCAGCTGCGGATAGGTGCGGCCGGAGGCTTTGGCGGCCATGGCGAACTCCTGCTTGCTCGAAAGCCAGGGGTTGGGATTTGCCTCGATGACGTAGACCTCGCCCTTCGGGGTGAGGCGCATATCGATACGGCCGTAGTCGCGGAGCTTGACGGCGCGATAGGCGGCGAGGGCGGTCTCGTTCAGCTTGGCCACGACCTTTTCCTCGAGATCGTCGGCGAGAGCTGAGCTGGTCTTGCGGTAAGCCTCGGTGTTCTTCTCAAACTTCACGTCATAGGTGGCGATCTTCGGAATGCCCTTGGGGAGCTTGGATAGGTCGAGTTCGACGAGCGGCAGGGCTTGCGCGTACTCATAGCTGCCGAGAACGGCGGCGTAGATTTCGCGGCCTTCAATGTACTCCTCGATCAGGGCGGGCGAATCGAATTCATCCTGGATGTACTCGATACGCTCCATCAATTCTTTCACGCTGTTGACGACGGCGGCTTCGTCGATGCCGATCGAGCCATCTTCGGAAACGGGCTTAACGATAAGCGGGAATTCGATGTCGTGGGCGTGCTCGATGCGTCCGCGATAGGCCATGGCAAAGTACGGGGTACGGATGCCGTGGAAGGCGAACATCTTTTTGGCGATGGCCTTGTCTTGAGCCAGGAGTTGGGCATGGGGGCCGCCCCCGGTGTAGCGGATGCCGAGAAGATCGAGATAGGCGGCGATGTTCATGTCCATGGTGTCGTCGCCATTGAAAGACTCGGTGAGGTTGAAAACGAGGTCGGCGCCGCACTTTGCCAGCGCCTGCAGCGATTGCGTGGTCCCGTCGAGCACCTGGTAGAACGGCTTATGGCCGAGCTTTTCGAGTGCTTCGAAGATCTCGTCCCGATCTTCCTTTTCCTTTTTAACCTTGCTCTCGACATTCTGCTTGCGAGTCTTCGGAGGATCAGGCTGGGACTGTTCTTCACCCCAGGTGTCGTAGAGGACCGCAATTTTTAGTTTTGGGCCAACCATTTTGGACTCCAGGTAGTTTCTAATTTCGAGTTTCTGGTTTCGGGTATGTAGTGAGCGGCGGCACGGCGTAGGCAAGCCCCGTGCGCCGGAAACTCGAAACCCGAAACGTGAAACTGATCTGTCACGGCTGTACTACCTTTCCTTTCATTTGAGTTGTTGCCAGCGCTGCCGCATACACGGTGATCTCGGTAAGGTGTTCGGATTCGCGTGCGGGATCGGCGCGCAGGCCGAGTTCACCGATGCGTTTTTCGATGGCGTCGATGAGTTGGCGCACGAAGGAACGCTGTGCGCCGGTCCAGTATGTGATCTTCTCGACCACGGTGGAGCGGTGACGACGCAAGAACTCCTGCGCCGACTCAGCCCGTTTCTGGCGCTTGGGCACATTGAAGATGTCCATCAGGTCGGCATCGGGCGCGAGATCGGCGATCGCCATCTGATGGCCGTTGCGGCTGTAGAACTCGCCGACGGTGTTCTCCATCTCGTCGACGGTGATGTCGGTTTCCCAGCGGCGGCGCACGGGATCGACGTTGGCCAGTTGTTTCGCAATGCGATCGAGATAACGCAGCTTGGTCATTGCGCCCCATCCGCGATACCGCTTACGCCAGTTGGATCGGGGCGTGAGCCACACGGCAAAGGTTTCGGCGAAATCTTCATCGGGATGTTTTTGCGCGTACCATCCAGCGAGGTGACGGACGTAGTCGCGGGAGAACGGCACCGGCCGGTACTGATCGTGGTAGGGGCGGCGAAACGGACCGAAGAGTTGCTTCCATTCCGGCGTGCGATGAAGGCGGTAGGCATAGTTGAAAGCATGACCGGCTTCGTGACGCAGGCACATCATGATTTCGCGGTTAGTCTCGAGGTCGTTCGCTTCCTTTTCCAGTTGGGCCAGGTCGGGGTCAGCCAAATAGAACGGGATACCGATGATCGCCTCGCCCGAGGGACACCCCCACTCGTCCGTCAAATAGCAGGCTGGCCGGAACTTGGAGAGCTTTTTGCGCTCGAGTTCGCGGTAGAGCTGCTGGACAAAACGCTCGAGCGGAGACCCTTCGATCTTCAAACCGAGGTCGCGGATCGGGCGTTGCAGCAGTTCTTCTCTGCGAATTGGTTCTGTACCCTGCACTTTGTTCAGCTTAGCTAAGATGCGCAATGGCGCAAACGGGGAGGAATAGGGTTAGGTTAGTACAAAATTAGCAAACATGCGGGGTTAATAGAGAGGTAACCATGGAACACGGCCCTAAGGTGGGACCAAAGCGGGAGAAGCGGCGAGCCCCCGGAATGTGAGGGCATCAAATGTGTCTTTGGTAACCAGAGGAGGTCTTCCCGGCGACGCGGAGGAGGGCTTATGCTGAATTTTCAAACCACATCCAGGTCCCAGAAGTGATTATTCCATTCCGGCTGTACAGCGTTATTGTCGGCGGCGGAGCTGCCGTAACGGCGGCTTATTTCCTTTTTCGCGGGAAGCGTAAGACCGCCGACGACATCGAGCGGGAACGCCGACAAATGCTCAACGACATTGGCCGAATCACGGACGGTACCGTAATCGACGTGCAAGAAATTGAAAACGGCAACCGGCCGGCGACGATGCTGATTTATCACTACGACGTGGCCGGCGTATCGTACGAATGCTCCCAGGACGTGACCTACCTTCGGCAGTGGATCAACCTGCATTCGTGTCGCACCGGCGTACCGACGTCGGTTCGCTACGATCCGCATAATCCAGGAAACTCCATCGTGGTGGCAGAGAATTGGATTGGGCTGAGAGGGTAGGCGTCAGTTCTCAGTTCACCGAAGCTTTGAGCCGCTAGCTTCTGGCTGCTAGCAAACTCCGATCTGTCATCGCAGCTTCCCCGATTGGCTTGTGTCTCCGCCCCGGAGGTCCCGGGAACTACTGATCATCCAACTCGCAGTCTTGTCGTCGTATATCTTCGAAGACGGTGAGCAGAGACTGCTGCGCCTCCATATGGAAGGAGCTGATAGGCAGCCTGGGATTTGGGGAGTGAGCGCTAGATTTAGCTTCCGGCTGCGAAGCCGCCGCCGTGAGCGACGGTAATGCGAAGGTATTTGTGCGGGTTCACCGGCGTGTCATTGATGCGGACTTCGTAGTGGAGGTGTGGGCCTGTCGATCGTCCGCTCAACCCAATGTAGCCAATCGTGTCGCCGCGGTGGATACGCTGTCCCGCAGTGACGGCGAAATTGGCCAAGTGGCCGTAGCGGGTGGAGATGCCATGGCCATGGTCGACGACAATTGCGCGGCCATATCCGCCCATAAAGTCAGCGAAGGTGACGACGCCATCCGCGGGCGCGACAACGGGCGTTCCGTACGAGGATGAGATGTCCACTCCACTGTGGAATGCACCCTCACCGTTGAATGGATCGATGCGTTCTCCAAAAGAGCCAGTGATTGCACCTTCAACGGGCCAAAGATTAGGAGCCGCGTTGGCGCGCAACCAGTCGGCCATGGTGACGTTTTTATTCAGTCCCAGAGAAATCCCGACAGTAGCGGCACCGGTCAACGCGGAATTCTTCAACGCATACAACTGATCGAGCGAGGAGGTAACCTGGGCGTCCTGCAAAGCCTTGCTGCTGACATTGGTCAGGATGGGATCTGACTTCAGGCCATAGAGCGCGGAAACTTCGCTGGCCAGTGATCCGAGGGACGCCACCTGGATGTCTTTTTCCCGCGACGCCTGTTCGAGCTGCGAGTAGCGGTTCGTTAGCTCTTCCTTTTCGGTGCGCAACTGGTTGTAGCGCGACACCTTCATCAGCATCCGCGTGTACGAACTCGCAATACCGGTCAGGCTCAGCAGTCCGATCGCAGCGCCCACCGCAAACACATACAAGTAGTGGACGGGGATTGGAATCTTGCGGAGCTGGCCGTCGTCGTCGCGGGCCACGAAAAGAATGTAGAAACGCTTACGCAATAGTTGTCCCTGTTAGGACTCGGCTGAAACCAGCCCGGGGCGGCCAATCCGTGTTGCCGTAGTGCCCCGAATCTCAGCGTTTGTCCCGGGCTACGCTCCTCCGTTTCGGAGATGTCTCTGATGCGTGCCCGTCTACCTACCAGAACCAGGTCCGGCCAGAAAATAGCTGCACCGCAAGTTAAAGCTGGTGCGGCACTTAGCTTGGCCACAGGTGTTGGAAACAGCTTGAAAACGGTAACAAACCAGGTTCATACCTGTCAACGACTTGAGGCACGTCTTGACGGTTACCGAAGATGCGTATCACAACTTGCCCAAAGGGACTGGTTACTGGTCAGGTGCCTAATGGGTGGCGGTAGAGGCGGTGGCACGGAGGCAAGCGGGCGGGGTAATGTGCAGGCATGGCCGGTTTGGGCGGGAGTAGACGGGGTTCGTTCCCCACCTTCGTGCGAGCAGGTAACGGTATATTTCCTTCGTGCCAGTGACAGAGAAAACGCTGATTAAGAGGATCCAAAAAATCGCGCGAACAGGCCCGGGTTGGGTCCGCGTGGGGATAGGAGACGATTGCGCTGTTGTACGCATACGCGATGGCCACGAGGCCCTAGTCACTACTGACTTGTGCATGGAGGATGTTCACTTTCGTCGTGAATGGTATCCGGCCGAAGCGGTTGGCCACCGCTGCCTCGCGCGCGGGCTCAGCGATATTGCGGCCATGGGCGGAGAGCCCGTCGCGGTGTTTCTTTCGCTGGCCCTGCCTGCGCGATTACCACAAAAGTGGGTGGACGGGTTCATGAAGGGGTTTGTCCGGCTGGCGAAAAAGTTTAACGTCCCACTGGCGGGTGGAGATACGGGCGAGTCACCGGCGGGAGTATTGGCAGACATCGTGGTGCTGGGGTCGGCTCCAAAGGGGTCTGCGGTTTTGCGATCTGGCGCGCGTCCTGGAGATTTGATTTACGTCACGGGAGCAGTTGGTGGTTCGGCAGCGGCGCTGGCGAGTTTGAGACGTGGGAAGAAGATTCGCGCATCGGAGTACGAACGGCACTTCTGGCCGACACCGCGGATTCGCGTGGGGAGATTTCTACGGGAGCACAAGCTGGTTTCATCGATGATCGACTTGAGCGATGGACTCTCGACAGATTTGTCTCACATTTGTGACGAGTCGCGGGTGGGAGCGGAAATAGAGAGAAAGAACCTGCCGCTAGCCTCGGTCGGAAAGCCGCCGAAGGTGGTTGATCTTGAATTCGGGTTGCATGGGGGAGAGGACTACGAGTTGCTGTTTACCGCGCATCCGGGCAAAAACATTCCGAGCCGCATAGCGGGTGTGACCGTTACACGGATTGGTCAGATCACCAGCACCCGGAGTGTGTTCATTGACGATGGGCGGCGGCGCTCAAAGTTGCAACCGCGAGGATGGGAACACTTCCGAGGGTAGCGGCGCCCCGGTCATGTTCAGTGACATTCCCTTGTGTTCGATCAGCTTTGTCTACGGTGCACACTCTGGACCAGGAGCGGCTGGGAAGGAGTATCAGGAGCGGTTTTCGACCAACTTGCCGGAATGGGGGCTCATCCAACTGTTCGCTTCCGAGTTGGAATGTTCTCGAAGCACACGAGGGCTCTCAGTATGTCTCGGCAATGCCTGGTTAAAGTGGTGTCGGCAACCGTTCTATTTACCGTAGCGTTCTTCTTCACGGCGTGTGCGACGTCGGGTTCCGGTAGTTCGGGTTCGGGGACAGGCTCGGGTGGCGGCACGGGCTCGGGTGGCGGTTCGGGATCGGGCGGGTCAGGTTCAGGCGGCCCTGCGCCAGGGGGCTACGCAGCGGGCATCGGCGGCGCTGGACAGACCGGGCCGGCGCAGTTCTTGACGGCGGTGCAAATTCCCGGCGCCCAGCCTATTGCGGCTAAAATCAATTCGAACGGTACGCTCAGTCCAGCGAACGTCAACTTCATGCAGGTTTCTGGAAACCCGATGGCGATGAACGCCGCCATCGACCCATCGGGATCGTTCCTGTACGAGGCAGTCCAGCCCGGCCTGTATGGATTCACCATCAATCGCCAGACCGGCGATCTAAGCGTCATGCCAAATTCCCCGGTGGCGCCGACGCAGAATTTCGATGCAGTCGCGGTCGACCAACTGGGGAAGTTTGTTTACGCGTATGGGGGCGGCCAGGTGTTTGCATACGCGATCCAGGCAGGGACTGGCCAACTGATGCCGGTTGCGGGATCACCCTTCGGCGCGGCGGCGTCGGGACAGCAATTTGCAATTGCGAGCAACCGGATCGCGGTATCGCAAAACGATAAGTTCCTGTACGTGGCCACCAGTAGCGGGATCTTCGCCTACACAATCGATGCAAACACGGGTGGTCTTACGATGGTTGCGGGATCACCCTTCGGAGGTAACGTGCCGGGGTTCGCGATTGCGGCGCCCACGTCGGGTTTCCTATATGAAACCGCACAGAGCACAAGCGGACCCACTGCGTCGGGAATCTACGGTTACAGCATCGACCAGAACACAGGTGCGCTTACAGCAGTTACGGGTTCACCTTTCGGGCCAGCGTGCGGAGCCGACAACCTGACCTCGCCTGCAAACGGGAAATTTCTCTTCGGCGCGGGTTGTGGGATGTACCAGATCGACGGGACGACGGGAGCCCTGACGCAGCTGTTCAAGGATCCAAGCACCCCGAACAGCATCTGGGCGGTGTTCGATCCGACCGGTACATTTCTATGGCTGGTTACGACGGACCAGAACTGCTGGCACTGCGATATCGGCGTGACTACGTTCCAGGTGGATGCGAATACGGGAAACATGACAATGGTGCCGAACTCGTTCTTCATCATGCAGAACGACATGACGGGAGGCCTTCAGGGGCTTGCCATCACACATTGACGAGTTCGTGACATGTGACTTTGGTTACGTGTGCAGCTCTAGCGAATCGTTACTGGCGGGACTACAGTACGAAGCATGTGGTCCCGCCGATTTTTTCTGATCGTTGTGACGGTGGCGCTGTGCGGATTCAGCGCGGCTCAGCAAACCCCTCCAACCCCGGACAAAAGCGCACCCGCGAATATCGAAGGTTTGCTGGAGAAGCAATTCGGCGATCAATTCAAAGCATTGACTGACATATCGCCGATGATTGCCGACCTGGACGGGGATGGCGTCGATGATATCGTGATTGCCGCCACCGCCAAGAACCCGCTGATGGATGCAGCCGAGCACAAGTTCAAGGTGATCGATCCCTATTACGGTTTTTTTGGGGTGGGCGATCCCAAGATAACGAGCACGTTCGCGTCCACCGATCCCCAGACGACCGCGTATGTGCTGGTCATCGTGCATGGATCGGGCACCGACGCGTGGCAGAGCGAGCAGCCTAAGGCGAAGTTTGTGGTCATCAATCTGCCCTTCAAGAAACTCGCGGTAAAGCGGTTGCAGGTGCGCAAGAAGGTCCAAAACGCGATTTACGCGGTGGAAAATAGCGCTGATGGAATGACGTCGGCAATCTATTTCGACGGCAAGAAGTATAAGTACGAGCCGATGGGGTCGGAGCTGCACTAGAAGAGCGGCAGCAATCAGCTGTCAGCTCAGCAGGACGCTGAGTTCTAAATGTTTGTAGCTCGGTCGAGCGATTTCAACAGGCAGTCTGCCTGTTAACTTTCTTCCAATTGCTTCTCTGGCTTAACCCGAGCTATGCTGCCATGTCGCTCCCATCTAGCCCATGGCCAATCTTTTTGACTTACCCCGGTACATTGCAGTCGAAGGTCCCATACGCGTGGGGAAAAGCACGCTGGCGCGGATTCTTGCGGAACGGCTGAACGCCCAGCGCGTGGTCGATCCCGAGGACAACCCATTTCTCAGCCGGTTTTACGAAGGTGAGCCCGGGGCAGCGTTCCAATCGCAATTTGCGTTTCTGATTCGCCGGTTTGAACAGCTGCAGGCGCTCGATGTGGGAGCGCGTTCAAACAAGACCGTGGTCGCGGACTTCATTTTCGAAAAAGACAAGCTGTTCGCCTGTCTCAACCTTACCGATCAGGAACTGGAGACGTACAACCGCTTCTATAACAATTTTCGCGAGCAATTGCCGACTCCGGACCTTGTTATCTACTTGCAGGCGACGCCGGAGGTGCTGAAGAAGCGGCTGAGAAAGAAAAGCGCAGCCGGGGAGCAGGCGATCAACCAGGAGTACCTGGAGGAAGTCGTGAAAGCGTACGAGCACTTCTTCTTTCACTACACGGCATCGGACCTGCTGATCGTCAACACTTCGGAAATTGATTTCGTGGATCGAAACCAGGACCTGCAGGAGCTGTTGCGAAAGGTGTCGGAACCGATCAAGGGAACGCAGTATTTCCTGCCGTTGGGGTCGGAAGAGGCGGCGAGCGCGTAGGCGCATACAGCCAGCGAACACAGTGCATAGGTCCTTCGCTTCGCTCAGGATGACAATAGGTATGTCGTGATGGGCAGGGCGGAGGGGCAGTTTTCTTCTTTCGATGAACGCTCCTATAATCTCGCCATCGCGAAATCCACATCACAACCGAAGCGTTCGCGGATAAGGTCCGTCGCGTCACAGCAACCGGGTCAGACAGACGTCCGGCTAGGGCGAATTATCCGTGTACTCCTGCGCCATCCGACGGTGGTGCTCAGCGGGACGAAGCTTGCGCAGGAGATCGGCACAAACCGCTCGGAAGTGTGGCGCCTGATTCAGCAACTGCGCACGCTGGGAGTAGACATTGCGGGGCATCCTGCCACGGGCTATCAGCTGCGTTCCGTTCCGGATTTGCTGCTTCCCGATGCGCTCGCGCCGCTCGTGCAGGGAACGATCTTCGCTGGGCACCTTCATCACTATTTCAAGATCGGTTCTACGAATTCCGCGGCGATGGAAGCCGCCGCGTCGGGAGCGCCGGAAGGCTCAGTTTTTCTGAGCGAAGAGCAGACTGCCGGCCGGGGACGCGGCGCTCACAATTGGCATTCGGCACAGGGCGCAGGTATCTACTGTTCGGTTGTGTTGCGGCCCGCGCTGCCGCCCGCGGATGTACTCGTGCTTTCGCTCGCCGCAGGGTTGGCGGTGTGTACGGCGGTAAGCGGAGTGGCCGAGTCAATCGGTTTGCCTGTGGATCTAGACTTAAAATGGCCGAACGACGTTTTGCTGGGGCAGCGGAAATTCTGCGGCATCCTGACCGAGATGAATGCGGAAGCGACGCGGGTGCGCTATGTCGTCGTGGGGATCGGGATGAACGTCAATCACGATCACTTTCCAGCGTCATTGCTGCGCGAGGCGGTGTCCCTTCGCATGCTGACCGGCAGTGACTGGTCGCGGGTCGAGCTCGCGGGCGCTCTGCTAAAATCGCTCGACCGCGAGTATCGCGAGGTGCTGAAAGGCGCGGAAGGGCGCGATTCGATTCTGAAACGGTTTTCGGAGAAGTCATCGTACGTTCGCGGAAAGCGCGTGCGGGTAGAGGAAAACGGTGGCTTCGAGGGAATGACCGAAGGCCTGGATGCACGCGGGTTTCTGCAGGTGCGAACCAGCGAGGGCATGCGCCTCGTGCTCAGCGGGAGCGTGCGGCCGGTCGAGAGTGCGGCAGCGCTCTGACACAGCAATCTTTCTACCGAGGTTTTCTTGCTTCTCGTTCTCGATGTCGGCAACACGAATACCGTTCTCGGGGTGTTCGCGAAAGGCGAACAGCACTTCGACCGTCCGGTTGCGAATTGGCGAGTGGCAACCAATGCCAACAGCACAGTCGACGAGTATGGGGTCCTATTCCGAAACCTTTTTTCGATGGATTCGATTCAAGTAAACGAGATCCAGGGGATCGTGATCTCGTCGGTAGTGCCGCCGCTCGATTCCACGCTCCGCCAGGTATGTGAGCGGTACTTCAGCACCAAGCCGTTGTTCATCGAGCCGGGAGTTAAGACCGGCATGCCGGTGCTGTATGACAATCCTGCCGAAGTGGGCGCGGACCGCATCGTCAACTCGGTGGCCGCCTTCGAAAAGTATGGGGGGCCGTGCATCTCGGTGGATTTCGGCACGGCAACCACGTTCGATTGCGTGTCGGGCAAAGGGGAATACATAGGCGGCGTAATTTGTCCGGGGATCGGGATCTCGGCGGAGGCGCTGTTCGGGCGCACAGCAAGGTTGCAGCGTGTGGATATCCGCAAGCCGGCGCGGGTCATTGGAACGAACACGGTGGCCAGCATGCAGTCGGGGCTCTACTACGGGTACCTGGGACTGGTTGACGGGATCCTCGAATTGCTGCTCGAGGAAATGGGCGACGATTGCAAGGTGGTGGCGACGGGAGGGTTAGCGTCCCTGTTCGGTGGCGGCTCAAAGTACATTAAGTCAGTCGATGATTCCCTCACGCTGGAAGGACTCCGCATTATCTGGGAGCGCAATGCCAAGCCCCAAGCCGCGGCCGCTGCGAAGACGCCGGCAGACAAACCATCCAAGCCGTGGCCCGGCAGCAAATCCCGCCGTTGACGTCGTGGAAAATTATTTCAATTACTACACCGAAATCGAGGAGCACTTTCAGAAGCGCCGCGGCACCGGTTTGCTTTTGTCTACCCTTGACTGGGCCCTGATTGAGACCTGGAAAGACGCGGGAGTGCCGCTGGAAGCGGTGTTGCGGGGCATCGATTCGGCATTCGATAAGTACGATCAGAGGCCGTCCAAGACGCGCAAGGTGAACAGTCTCGCCTACTGTTCGCAGGAGGTGCTCGCCGCAGCGGAAGATATGAAGGAAGCCGCAGTCGGCGCTCAGCGCGAAGATCAGCCGGGTGAGACGCTTGGTTTCGAGGCGAGCAATATAGCGGCTTTTTTCCGGCGCAACGCCATGCAACTTGAGTCGGCGAAGCTGCCGGCCGACGGTGCCGTGGTGGTGCAAGGCATTGTTCGGGAGTGTGCGGCGGCACTGCGCGAGCTTGCGGCGGATGTGGAGCATGGCAACGCGGCGCGCCGGCTGGAAGATCTTGAGCGCCGAATGACAGTCATGGAGGAGAAAGTGTTTGCCGCAGTGCTCACGGCAACTCCTGACGACGAAATCGTTGCGGTGCGCGCCAAAGCTGACCGGGACCTCGCGCCGTACCGGAGCAAGATGCCCTCGGCGCAGATCGAGCAACTGCAAAAGCAGTATGTCCACAAGCGCCTGCTGGAGAAGCACGGGCTACCCCGGCTGAGTCTCTTCTACATGTGAGTAAACAGGTTCTCCACTTCGATGTGTTGGTGCTTGGTGCTGGCGCTGCCGGATTGATGTGCGCCATCGAAGCCGGAAAGCGGGGGCGGCGCGTTGCCGTGCTCGAGCGGGCAGAGCGGCCTGGGAAGAAGATCCTGATCTCTGGCGGCGGTCGCTGCAATTTCACGAACATCTACTGTCAGCCGGAGAATTTTATCTGCTCGAATCCGCATTTCCCGAAGTCGGCGTTGGCTCGCTATACCCCATCTGATTTCATCGCACTGCTGGAGAAGCACCGGATTGCATATCACGAGAAGACGCTGGGGCAGTTATTCTGCGACGGCTCGGCCCGGCAAATTGTTGACATGCTGCTGGAGGAGTGTCGCACGGCGCATGTCGAAGTTGTGTTGGGGCAGAAGATCGCGGAAGTGCGGAAGCCGGGTGAATTCGTGGTGACTGCTGGCAGCCGTGAATTTCGCGCGCCAGTGTTGGTGGTGGCGACAGGCGGGCTGTCGATTCCGAAGATCGGCGCGACCGCATTCGGCTACGATCTTGCGCGACAATTCGGACTGAAGATCGTTGAGCCATGGCCGGGGCTGGTTCCGCTGGTATTCGGCGCAGAAGACCGGGACCATTATGCGGATCTCGCGGGAGTATCAGCCGAGGTAGTTGCGTCGGCAGACGACCAGAGTTTCCGCGAGAAGATGCTGTTTACACACCGGGGTCTGAGTGGGCCGTCGATCCTGCAAGCTTCATCGTATTGGAGGAAAGGGCAGGCGGTCGCCATCGATTTGGCGCCCGGCCGCGAGGTCACTGCGGCGTTCCGCGACGCAACGGCGCCACGAACGCCTGCTGCACTGAAAACACATCTGCGCAATGCGCTTCCCAACAGGCTTGCGGATCGATGGATTGAGCTGCACACGCCGAAAGCGTGGACCAACTCCGGGCTGGCAGAGTTCGAACGCGAAATTCACGCGTGGCAGGTCAAGCCTGGTGGAACCGAAGGCTACGAGAAGGCGGAAGTGACGGCCGGGGGAGTCGACACGGACGAGTTGTCGGCCAAGACGATGGAATCGGAGAGAGTACCCGGATTGTTCTTTATCGGCGAGTGTGTCGACGTGACCGGCCATTTAGGCGGGTTCAATTTTCAGTGGGCGTGGGCGTCAGGAGCGGCGGCGGGAAGAATCGTGTGATCGCCGCGCCCGCGTTCGTCGCATAGAATCGAGACTTGGAACTTCAGATAGAAAAAATGATCTATGGCGGGGATGGACTGGCCCGCCTTCCCGCCGACGAACGAGGCCGCGGCAAAGCTGTGTTTCTTCCGTTCGTTCTGGAACGAGAAAGGGTGGAAGCCTCGCTCGTCGAGGAGAAGCCCGGATTCGCGCGTGGCCGGGCAGAGAAGATTGTGGAGGCGTCGCCGTACCGGGCGCAGGCGCCGTGTCCCTACTTCACGCGTTGCGGGGGATGTCAGTACCAGCACACGACCTACGAGCACCAGTTGGAGATCAAGGCGGCGATTCTCCGAGAAAATCTGCGGCGCATCACGAAGGTCGATTTGCCGTACGACCTGCAAGTGCATTCGGGCGAGCCTTGGGGATACCGCAATCGGACACGGATGCGGGTTCAAATCGAACGGGAATTTGCGCTGGGGTACTACCGGTTCGGGTCGCATGAACTGCTGCCGGTTGAGGAGTGTCCAATCAGCTCGCCGGCGATTAACCGCGCGATTGCTGCGGTGTGGGAACTCGGGCGCAAGCGGGAGATGCATTCCGGTGTGCGGGAGATCGAGTTCTTCGCCAATGCCGATGATTCGGAACTGCTGATCGAGCTGTATGTGGATCAGGGAGATCGGGCTGGCCGTGAAAAGCAGATCGGTCGCTTTGCTCGAAGTGGCAAAGACACGTCGGCATTTGTGCGGGCCGCCGAACAATTGCGAGCCGCTGTGCCTGGCGTGACGGGCGCCGTTGTCTTTCCGGCCCAGACATTTCCAGGCGGAAGGAAATTTGAGGCCTCGCCATTGGCCACGGCAGGAACTAGTCACCTGCAATACAAGACCCGGCAAGCAAGCTATCGAGTAAGCGCCGGCGGATTCTTCCAGGTGAACCGGTTCCTCACCGATGAGTTGGTGGCCACTGTCACTGAAGGAAAATCGGGGGGAACGGCGCTGGATCTGTACGCTGGAGTTGGGCTGTTCGCGGCAGTTCTATCTCGGGAATTCGAACGAGTGATTGCGGTGGAGTCGTCACCGCAATCGTGCGGCGACTTGGCCTACAATGCGCCTGAGAACGTGAAGGCGGTACGCGCGACGGTCGAGGAGTATGTCAGGAAGTCGCCCATTCGGGCAGATCTTGTCATCGCCGACCCGCCGCGGGGTGGACTCGGCGAAAAGGTATCGCGGTCGATTGCAGAGTCTGGCGCGCCGGCCCTCACGTATGTCTCGTGCGATCCGGCAACGCTGGCCCGAGATCTAGTGGTTCTGCTGGCTGCCGGATACCGCGTTGAGCAGGCGCATCTGGTGGACCTGTTCCCGCAGACGTTCCACCTCGAGACTGTGCTGCACCTGACGCGTTAAGCGGATCCCAAGCGCCGCGCATTCGTTCCTTCCTCGGTCCGACGGTTCCCCCTATGTCGGACAGAAGCGCAACTTGCACCTCTCCTCGCCAGCCACTGTTGTACGCGGCGTTGGCGTTCTCGGCGGGAATTCTGCTGGGCACGCATGTATGGCGTCCATCGGCATGGTGGTTGGGGGCATGCCTCGTTGTATCAGCGTCAGCCTTCTACCTGGTTCGCAAACGAGCGCGACTCGGACGTTGTTTGGCTGTGTTGGGCTGGGTTGCCCTCGGAGCACTCTCAATTGGGCTGCGGCGACAGACGCCGATCCCGCCGATCGATGGGTTCCTCACCGGGGAAGACGTCATTCTCACCGCCCATGTCATGCGCGACGGCAATCTGCGCGAGGGTGGTTTTGGCGGGGTTCAGCAATCGGTTGATGTCGAAACCGAACTGGTCGAGGCGAAAGGCTCAGTATCCGAACTCGCGTTCGGCGTTCGACTGAACATCTATGCGAAAGCCGCGGAGGGGAACGAGGGCGAGGTCCTGGCATCGGGCACGCTGATGCCTGTCTATGAATACGGCCAGCGACTGCGGCTGCACGCGAAGCTGCGTTGGCCGCGCAACTACCGCAACCCGGGAGCATTTGATTACGTCAGCTACCTGGCGGAGCGAGGGATTGTTGCCCAGGGTTCTGCAAAAGCGGAATCCGTTGAACTGCTGCCGGGTTTTGCCGGAAGCCGGATTCAGATGCGGCGCGCCGCTATGCACCGGAGCATTGTTCGGAAAGTACAGGGACTCTGGCCGGCGAAAGAAGCGGCGCTGATCAATGCGATGGTCATCGGAGAGGATGCGTTCGTCCGCCGCGATACTCGCGCCGAGTTCCAGCGCTCGGGCACGTACCACATCCTGGTAGTTTCGGGGATGAATGTCGGAATCCTGGCATTCGTGCTGTTCTGGATACTTCGGCGGCTACACGTAAGCGACATTGGCGCCAGCGTTGTTGTTGTCCTTGTGGCGATCTTCTATGCGCTATTGACGGATGTGGGGCCGCCAATCTGGCGGGCTACTCTCATGCTGGCGCTGTACCTGGGAGTGCGTTTGCTGTATCGCCAGCGCTCGATGCTGAACGCAATTGGCGGGGCTGCGTTGGGACTTCTGGTGGTTGATCCGAAAGTCTTGCTCGGTGCCAGCTTCCAACTCACCTTCGTGGCGGTACTGATCATTGCCGGGATCGGTGTGCCGCTTTTTGAGCGCACTTCCGAGAGGTACAGGCGTGGGCTGCGAGAGCTGCACTCAGTGGACTACGACGTGTACCTGGCGCCGAAGGTTGCGCAGTTTCGGGTGGAACTCCGGATGATCGCCGGACGGTTCGCCAGGTTTTGCGGAGAGCGAATTCCGCTGCGTGCGATGCGGTGCGTTCTGGGTATCGTGTTCACGGCGTATGACACCGTAGTGATTTCGGGGCTGATGCAAATTGGGCTGGCGGTGCCAATGGCCTGCTATTTCCATCAAGCAACCGTGATGGGGTTACCGTCGAACCTGCTGGTAATTCCGCTCACCGGCATCCTGATGCCTGCTGCGGCTGCTGCTGTGGCGCTGAGTTATCTTTCCCCATCTCTTGCGAGGATTCCGGCGCTCCCTGCCGGCGTGGCGCTGGACTGGATAACGGCAGCAGTGCACTGGGTGGGTGGATTGCAACTGGCGGACATGCGGATCCCGACGCCAACACTGTTAATGACCGTGCTGGTGTGTGTTGTCCTCGGAGGAACTATGGTGGTCGCGCGACAGCGTCCGCTGGTAATTGGCACGGCATTGGTGGTGCTGACGTGTTCCGCAATCGGGATCGTGTTCGTGCCGCCGCGGCCGGCTCTGAAGTCAGGAGTGCTCGAGTTGACCGCGATCGATGTAGGACAAGCGGACTCGACGTTGCTTGTGACGCCGGACGGCCGCACTATCCTGGTGGACGCGGGAGGTCCGCTGGCCGGCATGCGTTCCGAATCTGATACAGGCGAAGACGTTGTGTCGCCGTATCTTTGGTCGCGAGGTATTTCGCGGTTGGACGCGGTGATCGTGACGCATGCGCACTCCGACCACATTGGCGGGATGCCTGCGGTGCTCACCAATTTTCGTCCGAAGGAACTTTGGGTTGGAGCGATACCTCCAAGCCGATTGTTGACGGTTCTCCTGGACCAGGCACGTCGCCAAGGAATCCACGTCATCCAACGCCAGGCAGGCGATCAATTCGATCTTGGCCCAGTTCACGTCGACGTACTGTGGCCGCCGCGGGATTGGTCGCCGCGTTCGGCCTCGAACGAGGATTCGCTGGTGCTACGTTTTCAGCTACAGGGGAGCCGCCTTGTATATGGAAGGGGACGCCGACAAAAAGATCGAAGGGATGGTCGCTGCACAGATGTCATCGGTAGATCTCTTGAAGGTCGGGCACAATGGAAGCCTCACGTCAACGTCGCCGGCGCTCTTAGACGGCCTGAACCCGAAATGGGCGGTGATCTCGGTGGGTGCGCATAACAGTTTCCGTCATCCCCGCCGAGAGATTCTTGAACGCTTGGAAAGTAGAGGTGTGGAAGTCCATCGCACCGATATGGAAGGTGCGATCAGTTTCTACCTGGACGGGACTAGCCGGCCTGAGGTTCCTCGCTAGAGGTATCGACTTCTTCGATGTCGCCCGTCCCGCTACGGCGATATTCGTCGATGATCCGACGCGCTTCATCCGCATCTTCCTCACGGACCAGTACAACGGTACCGCCCACACCGGGGTACATGTTCTGCGCGGCATCAATGGCCGTCACGTCATTGTCGATGCCCGCGGATTCGAGTAGTCCGCTGACGACCAGCGCTTCCGATTCGCGCTCCGTATCGAGGACTTTTACTAGCTTTTCCTTCGGATTAGGACGGTCTTGCGGGTTGAACTCGGCCATGAAGCCCTCCAGGGACCCACCGGTGATTGTACTCCGCGCTGGGTGCGGGTGTTGGCGGCAGGTACCTAAGTCCACAGCCATGAGGAATTTGCTTTCACGGTAGTATGCGGGACAATGCCCGAAGACAGTCGAGGCGACGCGTCTCTGCTGGCGCTCATCTAATGTCTGATTGGGATGAACGCGGTGGGTGCGCGCGTGGGGGCCCTATGGAGAATCCGGAACCGGCAGGCAATTTGAGTGAGAGAGAAGCAGAAGCCAAGAAGATCCGGCGCCTGCAGGTCATGATGAGCATGGTTATGTCCGTGATCAGCCAGGATCCCAATCTCACGATCGAAGAGGCATCAGAGATGGCGGCCAGCAGTAAGCGGGCGGCGTTGGCGATGTTCCCCGACAAGGAACTGGCGTACGACCTACTCTACAAGCCTCGGCTGCAACGCCTCATCAACGAAAGATTCCGGTTGCAATAGAAGCTGCCGGTAGTCGGCACTCGGCACTGAACACACAAAGCTCATCTGATTGGAACCCAGGGGATTGCACGGTTTGGTCCTGCGGTTTCATTGACCTACTCCCACTGCTCGTCTAGACTCGGCTTCCGGCGGTTGCCTATGAAAAAGAATTTGAGTGCTTTCGTGCTGCTGATGTGTCTGGCATTTCCTGCGCTGGCCGATGAAGGGCATCATCATGAAGAGCTGACGCCGCAGCAGCTGGGGACCGTGCATTTTCCCGTCTCATGCGCGGCGGACGTGCAGAAGCCGTTTGAACGCGGCGTGGCCTTGCTGCACTCCTTCTGGTACGAGGAGGCGCAGAAAGAATTTGAAGACATTGCGCGCAAGGACCCGCAATGCGCGATGGCAAATTGGGGCATCGCCATGAGCCTGTGGCACCAGCTCTGGAATAATCCAGACGCCAGCACGATCAAGGCGGCCAACGAGGCGCTTGCCAAAAGTGCGAACTTGAACGCGGGTACCGACCGTGAGCGCGACTATATCGCAGCGATTGCGACGTTTTACAAGGGTTCGGAGAAACTCGATCACCGGGCACGTGCCAAGGCGTACTCCGAGGCGATGGGGCGCATGTACCAGAAGTATCCCGACGATCGCGAAGCCGCGGCGTTTTACGCATTGTCGTTGCTCGCGTCAGAGCCGGATAACGACACCACATTCACGAACCGCAAGCAGGCGGCGGCCGTGCTGGAGAAGCTTTTTGCGGTCGAGCCAGACCATCCCGGGGTAGCCCACTACCTCATTCATAGCTATGACAAGCCGCAACTAGCACAACTCGGCTTGCCAGCCGCGCGGCGGTACGCGAAGATCGCGCCGGCGGCGCCGCATGCACTGCATATGCCGGCGCACATTTTCGCCCGCCTTGGATTGTGGCAGGACGACATCGATTCCAATGTGGCGTCGATCGCTGCGACTCGAAAGACAGCCGCGATGCACATGGGCGGGGAAGGTCACCAATTCCATGCGATGGACTTCCTGGTCTACGCGTACTTGCAGTGCGGCCGCGAAGGCGATGCGAAGAAGGTCATCGATGAAGTTGCGGCCATGCCTGCCATGAAGGACATGTATGGGGTTGGTTTTGACATGCGGGCTTATGCCGCGACCAAATTCCCCGCCTTGTACGACCTGGAATTGCATCGCTGGTCAGAGGCGGCAGAACTGCAGCCGGTCTCCGGGGCAACCGGCGGCGATTCCGCGATCACATATTGGGCGCGGGCGATCGGCGCGACCCGCACGGGAAATCTCGCCCAAGCTCGACGCGACATAGGGCAGATGGAGAAGATCCGGAAGCAGCTGCTTGCCGACAAGAAGAAAGAGTGGGCGGATGCGGTCGAGACGGATCGCAAGGAAGCTTCGGCATGGCTGAAACATGCGCAGCACAAGGACAAAGAAGCCACTCAACTGCTGCGCGAGATTGCGGAGCACGAGGAAGCAGTCGGCGAGGAGTCGACTGGAATACCTGCGCGTGAAATGCTTGCCGACTTGCTGCTCGATTCGAAGCGTCCGGCGGAGGCACTGACGGAGTACGAGACCGCGTTGAAGTTCGATCCGAACCGTTTCAATGGACTGTCGGGAGCGGCGCGCGCAGCCGAGATGGCGGGTCAAGCCGAGAAGGCGAAGAACTACTACGCGCAGCTGGTGAAAGTCTGTGAGGGTTCGGGATCGGATCGGCCAGAACTGGCCCGCGGGAAGGAATTGCTGGCAAAAAAGTAGAATGGTGCTGGTTTATTTCTCCACCCGTTGCAGCCGGAAGAGCAGCGTTCCCCACCCCAGTTTGGCGCGCATTTGCACCGGGGTCCGGTTGGCGTCATCGGTAAACCACACCCAAACCTTGCCTTTGCCTTTGAGCGGTCCGGCGGTCGGTTCCGCTACCAGCCGTACGGTTTGAAATGTGCCGGCAGGAACCTTGATCTGGTCGTTGGATTCCACCAGGGCCTTTACTTCCGTCGTCTTGCCACCATCATTGATGGGAAATGAATACGTGCGCCTGAGCTGTAATGGCTGGGATGCCAGGTAGTAGAAGCCGGTGACCACATCGGTGACACAGCCGGGGATGTCATTTTCAGCGTGTTTCTTTTCGCCAGTCTTAGCGTTTCGCTCGTCAAGAACGCTGCTACGGTGGGAGTAGTCGAAGCGGACCTCGGTATCGCGCTTATGCTGGCCCTCTTCGGTATGTTTCACTAACCGCAGCGAACAGAATGTGCGGGGATCGAAGTACGCCTCGAAACGGTCGTGGACACCGTAGAGTGAATTGACGACGCCGCTGGAATCGGCCAGAGCCGAGACTCTCTGTTGTGCCCCGGCCGCTTCCATTCTGACGCGCGCCGTTCCCGCATTGAAGAAGTGCCATTCGACGGAAAACACGTAGGTCTGACCATTGGGGAAACGGTAGTCGGCCGATGGAGGAACTACCGCGGACATTGGACTAATGGTCGCAGTAGGGGGGCGCTGCGGGGTTTGCGCGAGAACCAATCCGGCTAGCAGAAACCCAAGGAGTATGGCGGTGCATAACTGCCCTGTGCCACGAATTGCGAACTGGGAAGGAGATAAGTTCACGCGAGCGGTGAGATCCTGAACGTTTGAATAGTTGGATGCAGGGTTCCTCTATCCTGTCCACCACAACAGCTTTGCCGTCACAGCGGCAAGCATAAAGGCCGTACCGACCACGGCATTGTACTCGCGGTGCTTGCAATAAAGGTCCCAAGAGAATGTTCCGTGCTTACCGCCGAACGCGGAAAACCTGGGGAAGAAACGGGGAACGGCGCTGGAATATGCCTCGAATTCTGGGAATGTGGCTCGTAAGAACGCTTCTTCGGCGCGAACGACGGGCAAGTAAATCAATATGAACATCACGACGAGCAGTCCGGGGATCCACCAGTTCAGGCCGGCAACGGCAAAGCCGGCAGCAATCAACATGGAGCCGAGATAGAGGGGGTTACGGACATAGGCATAGGGTCCGCCTGTGGTGAGCTGTTCGTTCTTGGTGACATGGCCGGATGCAAGCGCTCTGACAGTTAATCCGAGGGCGGCGATACACGCTCCAACAGCAATGGAATGCCCGGTGGGTTTGGCGAGCCACAGGTAAACAATGGCAAAGGCGAATCCCAGGGGAACGCGAATGCGGCGGGCGGTGCTGGACCAGCTAGGCACGGATCTCCTTGAGTACGTTGAGAGCGGCGGAAACCACGTCGTCGGCAGTGATTTGGAGCATTCCAACATCAGGCCGACGTTGGCGCGCATGGGTTGTCGGACTAGTTGGATTGCGCAGCACGATGCTGCGCGTGTTAAAAGGACCATTGCGAGCGGGAGCGGTGGGCCCGAAGATCGCCACGACCGGAACGCCCAGGGCCGCGGCCAAGTGGAGCGGGCCGGTATCGCCGCCGATGAAGAGAGAGGCCCGTTGAGTCAGGGCGATCAATTCACTCAACGTGCAGGTGACGGGATGAGCCGCTCCGCCGCTGTTCCTCTCCACTTTCCAGGCGAGCTGTTCTTCGCCCGGTCCGTAGTTGATCAGCGACTGGATGCCCGCTCGTTCATAAAGATGGCGGGCGACTTGGCCGTATCGTTCGGCGGGCCACTGTTTCGCTCCCCAACCAGCGCCGGGATTCAGGATCGCAAAATCCGCAAGGCGGCGATGGGCCAGGGTAATCCTCGCGTGCTGATCGGCAATTTTGTCGGCGGGGAATTCAGCCGGCGAAAGCGGAAGGTCCTGGCGTGCGAATGCCGATGCCAGCGCGAGGTTCTGCTCGATGATGTGCGTCCCGCGGGCTTCCTTCCGCTGGGTGTAGAACAGCGATGCTGCACGTTCGCGAGGGCGAGAGAATCCGTAGATGAGGCGTGGCTTTGCCAATCTCGCGATGACTGCGGAACGTATTGCACCCTGGAAGTCGATGGCCGCGTCATATCGCGCGGTTCGAAGTTCGCGAATGCTGGCCAGCACTTCGGCCCATGTGCGGTCGGAGAGCAAGGTGCGGCGCCAGGCTTTTGTGTTCACGACATGAACGTTGTCGACCAATGGTTTCTGCGACGATCGTTCACCGCACCTTGGCGCCGTTGTCGAGGACAAAAGTTCGGCCCAACGCTCTTCGATGACCCAGCCGATCGTGGTTTCGGGAAATGCCTTGCGGAGAGCAGCCACGGCCGGAAGCGTGTGAATGACATCGCCCATGGCGCTCAAGCGGACGACGAGCAGACGCTTGATTTGGGCAGCCCGGGGAGATGCTTCCTCAGAAGCCATATCAGGATCGAGAACTCAACCGCGACCGGATGATGTCAGTGGCGGAATGGTCTTTGCGATCGCCGACGATCGCAACCCGCCCGCCGTATGCGCGTACTTCGTCGGCTTCGGGCACTGTGTCGGCGGTGTAATCAGTGCCTTTCGCATGAATGTCAGGCCGAATCTCGCGAATAATGGCGCGCACGTCGGGTTCGGAAAAGATTACGACGGCATCCACGTCGGCGAGCGCCGCCAGGATTTCGGCCCGTTCTTCGGCCGGCATGATGGGCCTTCTCTCCCCCTTTAGGGCACGCGTGGATTCGTCAGAGTTCACAGCGACGACGAGTTTGCCGCCGAGCTGTTTCGCCGCGTGGAGATAGCGAACGTGCCCTACGTGCAGCAGGTCGAAGGTTCCATTGGCCAGGGTGACCTGCTCGGCACGCTGCCGCCATTCGGCAACTCGCTGACGCAATTGGTCGCGGCTCAGGATTTTGTTTGTGCTCAATGAGGTCTGCTGGTCGGCACTGCCGATTCAAGTACGTTCAGCAACTCGCCTTGCGAGGCCGTAGCGGTGCCCCTCTTCATAACCACGATACCGCCCGCGTAATTGGCCAGATGGGCCGCTTCTTCCGTGGAGGCGCCTGCCGCCAATGCCGCTGTAAAGGTCGCGATCACGGTATCACCCGCGCCGGTTACGTCGGCCACTTCGTCAGATCCATGGATCGGGATGTCGATTGGCTTGTGCCGCTTGTTGAAGGCGACCATACCATCACGTCCGCGAGTGATGACCAGCGAATCGAGCTTCTGCCGGGACATCAGCAACTCGCCTGCTTTTACCAGTCGTGCCCAATCCTGCCCGATTGTAATGCCAAGCGCTTCTTCGACCTCCGGTTCGTTGGGGGTGGCAGCATTCGCCAAGCCCGCGAAATCCAGCATGCGGTACCTGGAATCAAGAGTGATGGGCAGCCGGTCGAATCGTCCTTTTTGGCGAACCGCGTTCACAATAGCCGGGGTGGCAGCACCATAGCCGTAGTCGGAGACCAAAATCGCGTCGGAAGCGCGTCCGTATTCCACGGCAGCGAGGATCAGTTCGCGCTTCAGATGCTGGTTGGGTTCCTCGGCGGGCTCACGGTCGACGCGAACGACCTGCTGGCGCGATGAATGTGTCATGCCGGCGAGGATTCGCGTTTTGGTCACTGTGGTGTAAGTCTTGTCTTTCAAGACGCCGGAGACCGGGATGTGCTTATGGCGGAATGCCTTGATCAGAAGCTTGCCTGGCTCATCGGTACCGACGACGCCTACGGGCAGCACGTTTACTCCCAAGTCGGCGAGGTTATAGACGGCATTGGCTCCGCCGCCAGGAACAACAGTTCGGTCGCGATGTTTGAGAATGAGGACAGGGGCTTCGCGGGAAACGCGGGAGATTTCTCCAAAAACAAATTCGTCTGCGACCAGGTCACCCAGCACGGTGATCGTCAGCTTGGGAAACGACTCGACAATCTTAATGAGACGGTCGTTGTGGCGTTTGTTCATCCCGCCGCAATTCTCTCACGGGCCACCCGGCGTTCTTCAATGATCCGCAGCATGGTATCCACGGCGTTAGGGGCGTCGACCAGATCCATCTTCACGGGAACGACGGATGTCGGTTCGAGGGAACTCAGCAGATTGCCGAGGTTGACCGCATCTTTTTCGGTGGTCACAAAGCCGCCGGCCTCGCTTTGAGCCTTGAGTTGGAGCAGGTCACGGACATCTGTTTCAGTGTAAGCATGGTGGTCGCGGTAAAGGGCTTCCGCGGCCGGTTCGATTCCCGCGGTGCGCAGTTGTAAAAGGAAGTTCTGTGGACGGGCAATTCCGCAAAAGACAACCGGGCGAGGTGGTACGTCTTTCGGCGAAATGCCACGTCGCACGCGCCACACTAATTTGCCTGGGGCGGGGAACGCGTCCGCGGAGGCCCCGCTGGTCAAAACAATGGCGTCGGCGCGATTGAAGGAGGCAAGCGGCTCTCTTAAACGCCCGGCCGGCAGCATGCGGTCGCGAGCGTCTTCCGGCGTAACCAGGACGATGTCGAAATCGCGGGCGAGTTGCCGGTGCTGAAATCCATCGTCGAGCAAATGCAACTGCGGCCCATATTTCGCCTCAGCGACTTCCCCGGCCTGGTAGCGGTCCTCGCCGAGAACGACAGGGATCCCGAGCCGGCGGGCGATGAGCAGCGGTTCGTCTCCAAAGTCGCGCGAGGATCCGGCGGGATCGACCTCCAGCACGCCCGTTGTCTTCCGGCCGTAGCCGCGCGACAGAACGTCAAACTTGATTCCTCTCTGCTTGAGCAAGCCGCCGAGCAGGAGGACGAACGGCGTCTTGCCGGCGCCTCCCACGGACAGGTTGCCGACGCTGATGGTGGGTCCTTGTAGAGTTTTGACGCGAATCAGGCCATGGTCATACAGGGCGTTGCGCACTCGTACGCCGGCTCCGAAGATTGTGCCCAAGGGATTCATTTGGCGGAGAGCAGTCGCTGCAGCGCATCGACCGTGCGTTGCGTGGCACCGGTTTGGCTGCGCACGGTCTCGAGCGCGTTTCGACCTAACGTGGTCCGCTCCGCTTCGTTCGTCACAAGGTCGACGAGGCACAACGGCAATTCTGCCGGACCTACGAGGCGCGCCGCGTTCTTCCAAAGGAACAGGTTGACCATATCGCGGAAGTTCGCATAGTGAGGGCCAACCAGTACGGGGACGCCATATTGAGCCGGTTCGAGTATGTTGTGTCCCCCATGTTCGACGAGGCTGCCGCCCACGAATGCTACCGTTGCCAACGAGTAAACGGCAGCGAGCTCGCCGATGGTGTCCAGCAAGAGCACGCTTCCCCCCAGATCTTCGCCACTCCACAGCGAGCGTCGCCAACAGGGCAGGCCGAGAGACTTCACCAGGTCCGCGACAAGTTGAAAGCGCTCTGGTCGCCGGGGAGCCAGGATGAGGACAGCGCGCGGATGGCTGCCGCGAACGATTTCGAAGGCCCGCAGCAGCAGCGGCTCTTCGCCTTCCATCGTGCTTCCAGCGACAATGATAGGGCCGGCACAGGTCTTTTGGAATGCAGCGCGCAGGCTGGCGACAATGGGCGGCGAGGGCGGCGGTGCCACGTCGAACTTCAAGTTGCCAGTGACCTGCACGCGATTCGGCTCGCTTCCGATGTCGATTAGCCGGTTTCGATCATCCTCGGTCTGGGCAAGGAACAGATCGATATTCAATAGAATTTTGCGAAGGAAATACCGCCAGCGCCGGTATCCGGGCCAGGAACGGTCCGAAATTCGGGCGTTAATCACGGCGATGTTTGCGCCGCTCTGCTTGCTGAGCCGAAGGAAATTGGGCCAGAACTCGGTTTCGGCAAGCACAACCAGTTCCGGCTTCAAATACTCGAGGTAGGGACGAATGGCAAAGGCAAAATCCAAGGGGAAGTAAAAGACGTTTGCCGGGCCGAACCTGTCCCGCGCCAGGGACTGTCCGGTCGCAGTGGTGGTCGAGATCATGACCTGATGTCCGGTAAACCGCTCCCGTATCTCGGCAACCAGGCGGGTGACCGCCAACACTTCGCCGACTGAAACGGCGTGAATCCAGATGACCGGGTTGCCGCTACGCTCCAAGCGAACCGGGACACTGCCCAAGCGCTCGGCCAATCCACCGCGGTACTTGTTGCTCTTCCACATGCGAAGCAACCAGTACGGGAAGGTTATGAACAAGCCAAGCGCGAGGAGCGCAGAGTAGAAGAGATACATGGGAAGTGACATTTTACGCGCAGCGCTCTCCAGGCCGAGGCACCAACCGCTGCAGGGCTTGCATCCTACAATTCAGTGACGTACAAGAGAGATTCATGAACAAAATTGCCTATCGCGTGGGCGCAATCATTTTGGTTGGTGCTGTCGCGGCCGTGTCGCTCATCGCCAAGGAATTTGAGAAGCCGCACCCTAAAGCGGCGGCTGCCTATCCGGCCCACGACTATCACAAAGACGAGGGCGTCACGGTCGCGGCGGACCCGTACGACATGCCGGACAAGGCGCAGATTTTTACGATCAATTACAAGGAACAGGGGCTGCTTCCAATCTTGTTGATTGTCACCAACGATTCCGACCAGCCCGTATCTGTGCTCGAATTGAAAGCGCAGTTGATTACAGTGGACCGCACTAAAATTACGGCGGCCACTCGCGACGACATCTACCGGAAGCTCTCACATCCGTCGGCGAGTACTTCCAGCTATCCGCTCCCTTTCCCGCGGAAAAAGGTAAAAGGTGGGATCAGCCAGAAGGCTTTGGATGAGCTTGATGCTGCACAGTTCGCGGCAAAGGCAATCGAGCCAAAATCTACGCAATCGGGTTTTCTGTTCTTCGACGTCGCTGGCATATCGACGCCGCTGGCGGGAGCCCATCTGTATATCAGCGGCCTGCATGATTCGAAGGGGAACGAGCTGATGTATTTCGAAATTCCTATGGAGAAATACCTCAGCTCCCCCGCGAACCAGCCTTAAGTTTGCTGCTTTTCCTATTGCTGTGATCGTTGCGGGCGTGCCGGGGTTTCGGCTAAGCTGTGTCGCAATCGCGGTGTACTACTCCGAAGCTCTCCTCATATCAAGGGCCCGAGAACCTAAATAGTGCAGGAGGTCTTTTTATGAAATATCTGGCAGGTGCATTGGCCGTGCTGTGCATGTGCGGCACGATTTTGGCACAGCAGCACGAAATGCAAGCTCCAGGACGACCGGTTACGTTGATGTCGGGACTTGGAGACCTTCACCACCCAGTGTCTACAACCAATCGTGAAGCACAGCAGTTTTTCGACCAGGGACTGCGGCTGATCTATGCCTTCAATCACGACGAGGCGGGACGCTCGTTTCATCGTGCAGCCGAGCTCGATCCCAAGCTGGCGATGGCATGGTGGGGCGTGGCCGAGGCGATTGGACCGAACTACAACGATCCAGCCAGCGAGGAACGCTTCCGCCAGGCGCACGATGCCATTCAGAAAGCGGTTGATCTGAAACAGGGAGCATCGCCGGCGGAGCGCGCGTACATCGATGCCATGGCGAAGCGCTTCCCGGCCGACCCTAAATCAGATCTGCGAAAGGCGGCTGAGGATTACCGCGACGCCATGCGCGAGGTGGCGAAGAACTATCCGGACGATTTGGATGCGGCCACATTATTTGCCGAGTCTGGCATGAACCTTCATGCCTGGGGGTTATGGCATCCGGACGGAACGCCGGAGGCCGGCACAGAGGAGATCGTCGCGACGCTAGAGTCAGTGATCAAGCGCGATCCCACTCATCTCGGCGCGATTCACTATTACATCCATTCGGTGGAAGCGTCCCGCAGTCCGGAGCGAGCCCTTGCCGGAGCAAATAAATTGGCATCGCTCGCGCCAGCGGCAGGACACATCGTGCACATGCCGGCGCACATTTACATCCGCACGGGTGATTATGCCTCGGCGGTAAAGACAAACCAGGAGGCGGCGACTGCAGATGAGGCGTACATCAGGTCATCGGGTGCGCAGGGTCTCTACCCGATGATGTATTACAGCCACAACCTGCACTTCATTGCGGTGTGCTCCGCCATGAACGGCAATTATGCTGACGCCAAGCAGGCGGCAAACAAGCTCGCCGAGCACGTCGCGCCAGGTTTGAAGGAGATGCCGCCATTGCAGGCATTCGCGATGATTCCGATGGCGGTCGATGTACGGTTTCACCGCTGGGAAGACATCCTGGCCATGAAGGCGCCCGACCCGTCCATGCAGACGATGAATGTCTTCTATCACTTTGCGCGCGGGATGGCCCTGGCGGGTAAAGGAAAGCTCAGCGATGCGGAGGCGGAGTACAAAATCGTCGCCGACGCGCAGGCTGCCACGCCAGCTGACGCGATCTTTGCCATGCCGATCAACAACAAAACGAAGGACGTTCTCAATATTGCGCGTAACGTGCTGGGCGCCAAAATTGCGGTGGCGAAGAAAGACAATGCGGCCGCAGTCGGCATGCTGCGGGAGGCAGTCGCCACGCAGGACGCCCTGAAATATGACGAGCCGCCCGACTGGTTCTACCCGGTCCGCGAGTCGCTCGGCGCGGTGCTGCTGTCGAGCGGGAACGCTGCGGAAGCCGAGAAGGTTTTCCGCGAGGATCTTGAAAAGAATCCGCGCAATCCGCGGTCGCTTTTTGGATTGCGGGAGGCTTTGAAGGCGCAGAATCGCGCCTACGATGCCGGATTCATCGATAAGCAGTTCCAGTCATCATGGAAGGGCGACGCTGCAGGTCTGAAGGTTGAGGACTTGGTTTAGAGAGACCTAAAAAGCTTCACCACAAAGGACACGAAGGTCTTCACGAAGGACACAAAGGAAGACAAAAACGGAACGACAACAAAAACTTAACCACAGAGGGCACAGAGGATCACGGAGGTAAAAAAAGCTTCACCACAAAGGACAAGAAGGTCTTCACGAAGGACACACGGGAAGACAAAAACGGAACCAGAACAAAAACTTAAACCACAGAGGGCACAGAGGATCACGGAGGTAGCTTCACCACAAAGGACACGAAGGTCTTCACGAAGGACACAAAGGAAGACAAAAACGGAACGACAACAAAAACTTGACCACAGAGGGCACAGAGGAACACGGAGGTAGCTTCACCACAATGGACGCGAAGGTCTTCACGAAGGACACAAAGGAAGACAAAAACGGAACCAGAACAAAAACTTACACCACAGAGGGCACAGAGGATCACGGAGGTAAGAAAGCTTCACCACAAAGGACACGAAGGTCTTCACGAAGGACACAAAGGAAGAACAGAACGCAACCACAACAAAAACTTGACCACAGAGGATCACAGAACGAAACGGGGACTATTCGTTTCGGCTAGTACCCAATCCTGCCAAGTCTTCCTCTATCGTCTCCGTGGCTAGGAGCGTTCTTCTTTCGTGCCTTTGCCCAACCTTCGTAACCCTCGGGTCATGTTTTTTCCTCTGTGATCCTCTGTGCCCCTCTGTGGTTAAGTTTGTTGGCGATCGACTGCATAGACCATGTGAGGGAGGTTCCTCCACACCAGCTGCTTGATAACGCGCATTCCGTTCTTTTCGGCCACTCGGCGGGAAGGAAGATTCTCCGGTCGGATCAGCGAGATGAGCCGGTCTACTGGTAGCGTTTCGAATCCGTATTCGCGACAGGCCCGAGCAGCTTCGGTTGCGAAGCCCTGTCCCCAGAGATCCCGCCGGGTATGGTACCCGATCTCGACTTCATCCATTCCGTCGACAGACTGCGTGGTCAGACCGCAGTCGCCGATAAGCTCGCCGGTGGAGCGCATCACCATGGCCCAGAGACCGTGGCCATCTTTTTCGTAGCGGCGCAGGTTGCGCGAGATCCAGTCGGCGACTCCTGCCCGATCGAATGGGGCGGGATAGAAGCGCATCGTTTCCGGGTCGGACAAGATTTGGGCCAGCGCGTCAACGTCCTCGGGAACGAAGGTCCTCAACCGCAACCGGGGTGTCTCCAGGATGAGCATGTGAGTTCTTTTCTATAATCATGCCAATGCCGACAGCCAGCAAAGACAAAGATATCGAGAAGAAGGTCGAAGCACTTCGCGACAAGATCCGCTACCACGAGCACCGGTATTACGTGCTGGACGATCCGGAGATTAGCGACCTCGATTTTGACCGCCTGATAGAGCAGTTAAAAAGGCTCGAGGCGGAGCATCCGGACCTCATCACGCCCGATTCCCCTACGCAGAGAGTAGGCGGCAAGCCGCGCGAGGGATTCGTCAAAGTCCAGCACTCAGCCCCCATGCTGTCGCTCGACAACACCTATAACGAAGAAGAGCTGCGTGGCTGGGAACGGCGGGTACATGAGCTTACCGGCCGCAAAGACATCGAGTACGTCTGCGAATTGAAGCTAGACGGGATGTCGCTAGCGCTGCACTACGAGGACGCGCAGCTGGTTCGAGGCTTGACTCGCGGCGATGGAAGCACGGGGGAAGACGTCACCGCCAATGTGAGGACTGTGCGGTCCGTTCCCCTGTCGATTCCGAAGGAGCGTTTGAAGAAGGCGAATGTTCCGTCGACGTTTGAGGTCCGTGGCGAGTTGCTGATGCCGATTGGAGCCTTCAAAAAGCTCAACGAAGAGCGTGAAAAGCAGGGGCTCGCGACTTTTGCGAATCCCCGGAACTTCGCCGCGGGAACAGTCCGGCAACTAGAGCCGAGCATTACAGCGAGCCGGCGTCTTGACTATTTTGGATACATGCTGCTGCGAAGCGGGCGCACCTACTTCGATCGTCACTGGGACACGTTGAATGCACTGGAGCAGCTCGGATTCAAGGTCAATCCACGACGTGTGCTCGCGAAGAATTTCAATGAAGTCTGGGCTTTCATCGCGGAATGGGAACAGAAACGCGACAGCCTGCCGTATGAGATCGACGGCATTGTCATTAAGGTTGACCGGCTCTCGTTGCAGGAAGAACTTGGGTTCACCGGAAAGGCGCCGCGTTGGGCGATTGCTTACAAATATGCGGCGCGAGCGGCGGTCACGAAGATCGAGGACATCGTGCCCCAGGTTGGCCGGACGGGTAAGCTCACGCCCGTCGCGCATCTGAAGCCGGTCCCGATCGGCGGAACCACTGTAAGTAGGGCGACGCTGCACAACATGGATGAGATCGAGCGGCTGGGGGTGAAGATCGGGGACTGGGTACAGGTTGAGCGCGGTGGGGATGTCATTCCAAAAGTCGTGAAGGTCGTCGAGGACAAGGACCATCCGCGTGGTCATAAATCCTTCCACATGCCCGAGCGTTGTCCAGTTTGTGGCGGGCACGTGGTTCGCACCGAAGGCGAGGCAGATCACCGTTGTGTAAACGCAAACTGCCCGGCGAAATTGCGGGAGTCGATTCTGCATTTTGCGTCGCGCGGAGTCATGAACATCGAGGGCATGGGAGATGCGCTCGTCACTCAGCTTGCCGATCGGGGGCTGGTGAGAAACGTTGCCGACATCTACAAGCTCACGAAAGACGATCTGCTCAAGCTGGAGCGCATGGGCGACAAGTCCGCGCAAAACGTTCTGAACGAGATTGCCGCGTCCAAGAAGCTCTCGCTGCAACGAGTCATCTTCGGGCTTGGCATTCGATTTGTCGGCGAGCGCACCGCCGAGTTCCTGGCCGACCATTTCGGATCGATGGACGCGCTCATGAAGGCGAGCGTCGAAGAGCTCCAGGACGTCAACGAAGTTGGTCCGCGGATCGCGGAAAGCATTGCCGAATTCTTTCAGGAACCAAAGAACCGGGACTTAGTCGAGCAACTTCGCAAAGCCGGCCTGACGTTCACTGGAGTGAAGAAAGAGCGGGGTACCAAGCTCGCGGGTAAGACTTTTGTCCTGACGGGCACGCTGGCTAAGTACAGCCGCGAGGAAGCTAAGAAGATGATCGAAGATGCCGGAGGGCGAGTATCGGGGTCAGTCAGTAAGAAGACGGACTATGTCGTTGCGGGGAGCGACGCCGGATCAAAGCTGGATAAAGCAAAAGAGCTTGGGGTTGCTGTAATCGACGAGAGGGCAATGGAGAAGCTAGTCGAAAGCGGCGGCTAGTGGTCAGCGCCGAGCGCCTGCCTGATTCTCTCCCAAGTGGTTTCCAGCGTTTCGGGCAGAACGCGCGTTTCTCCTACGACGGACACGAAGTTTGCGTCGGCTACCCAGCGGGGCAGGACATGCATGTGGATGTGACCGGCGATGCCAGCCCCGGCCGCGGCACCTATATTCATACCCAAGTTAACGCCGTCGGGTTTGTACAACCTCCGCATCACGGTCTCCATTTTTTGGGAGAGATCCATCATTTCGTGCGCCGCCTCTGGTGACAATTTTTGTAATTCATCGAGATGCTGGAAGGGTACGACCATGACATGGCCCGGGGTGTAGGGGTAACTATTGAGAATAATGAAGCATTCCTTGCCTCGGTAAACGATGCGGGCGCTCTTATCGTCCAGCTTGGGAAGTTCGCAGAAGATACAGCCCTGGGGCTTGCTGGCGCCGGTGATATAGGCGTAGCGCCACGGGGTCCAGAGATAGTCCATGGCAAGCGAGGTTAGCAGATGGACGCCCGGTTCAGGTACTCACAAATGGCTGTGATTGCTCTCCTTGACGGGAATTGAACGGACATTTGGAATATCACCGACGTGAGTGTGGGTTGGTAGCTCGCCAGAACTCGGTTGGGTTTGACACTGCAAAGAAGCGATTGCTATAGTCGAAGAGTTCCCTTGGGACGCGGGTACGCGTTTGGTGGTAGGCCGCTGGAAATTGTTCAGGTTCGTTCGCCAGGACGAGCTCAACACAACCTTAGACTCACGCCAGCTGTCCGTTCTGAACACTCCGCTTCCGCTCTCATACAGAATGTGTGAGAGGACCCTGAGAGGCAATGACCTTGTTTGACGACAACACCAGCCATAATCCGACCGCAACCGTAGAGCATGAGCCCACGACCTCGAATGACGTCCCGGCCCAGCCCGAAACCACCGCACCGCAGCAGCACACGGAAGTAGCGCAGCCGCAAACCCAGAGTCAGAGCGAAGAAAAGCCGGCCAGCGCGCCGACGGAGGACTTCGCCTCCGCGCTTGAGACCTTCACGACCGAGGCCGAGGAGGCTGTCGGGGAAGACCGCGTGATCCGCGGCACGGTGCTGAAGCTCACGCCGACGCACGTCGTGGTAGACATCGGCGCGAAGTCCGAAGGAATGTTGCCGATTTCCGAGGTCATGGACCACGAGGGCAAGCCGCGTTTCCAGCCCGGCCAGGAAATCGACGTCATGCGCGAGAAGGGTGAGACGGAGGAAGGCTACATCAACCTCTCGCACCAGAAGGCGCAGCGGCTGCATGCGTGGGATGAGATCGAGAAAGCACACAACGAGAAGAAGCCCATCAAGGCACTGGTCATTGACCGGATCAAAGGCGGTCTGACGGTGGACATCATGGGCGCGCGTGCTTTCCTGCCGGGTTCGCAGGTGGATCTACGGCCGGTGCGCAATCTCGATGCTCTTAAGGGAACAGAGATCGAAGTTGCGGTGATCAAGCTGAACAAGAAGCGCGGCAACATCGTTGTGTCACGCAAGCAGCTCCTGGAAGAAGAGCAGAACGAAAAGCGGTCCAAGACACTGGAGCACCTGGAAGAAGGTTCGGTCCTGACGGGAGTGGTGAAGAACCTGACCGACTACGGTGCGTTTGTGGACATGGGCGGCATCGATGGTCTGCTGCACATCACGGACATGTCGTGGGGGCGCCTCACCCATCCTCGTGACCTGGTTAACGTCGGCGATCATATCCAAGTAAAAGTCTTGAAGTTCGATAAAGACAAGCAGCGGGTTTCGCTGGGTTTCAAGCAGCTCACGCCTGATCCATGGCTGGATGCGGCGCAGCGGTATCCCGTTGGCGCGCATGTTCATGGACGCGTGATCAGCGTGACTGACTACGGCGCTTTCATCGAACTTGAGCAGGGCATTGAGGGCCTGGTTCACGTCAGCGAAATGACGTGGTCGAAGCGGATGAAGCATCCGTCGAAGATCGTTAACGTGAACGACAACGTCGAGTGCGTTGTGTTGAACGTGAACCCGCAGGAACGCCGGATCTCGCTCGGGATGAAGCAGCTTGAGACGAATCCCTGGGAGTCGCTGCACGATAAGTATCCTGTGGGGGCGACGGTTGAAGGACGCGTCCGCAATTTGACCGACTTCGGAGCGTTTATCGAGATCGAAGACGGCATTGATGGCCTGGTCCACGTCAGCAACCTGAGCTGGACCAAGCGCGTGAAACATCCCTCGGAGGTGCTGAAGAAGGGGGACCGCGTAAAAGCCATCGTGCTGGCGATCGAGCCCGATAAGCGGCGGCTGTCACTTGGGGTGAAGCAGCTTCAGCCCGATGTCTGGGAAACGTTTTTCGCCCAGCATCGTATCGGTGATGTCCTGCATGGCAAGGTATTGCGTGTGGCGACATTTGGCGCGTTCGTGGAGATCGCGGAGGGCGTTGAGGGCCTTTGCCACAACTCCGAAGCAGTAGACGAGCACGGCGCGCAGATGCACCTTGAGCCGGGCCAGGAGTACGACTTCAAGATCATCAAGATGAATCCGGATGAGAAGAAAGTCGGACTCAGCATTCGCGCGGTAGGCGAGGAAGCTTCCCGGCAGGAAGTCGAATCGTACAAGCACCCGGTGTCGAGCACTGGGGGTTCCACGATTGGCGAGTTGATGTCGTGGAAGCGTGCGGGTGGCGACCAGAATTAACTAATCCAGTAAGTATGGCGCGGACGAAATTGTCCGCGCCTTTTCTTTTTTAGGCCGCTTTCGCAATCTTCTGTACGGCCTGCTGGATCTCGAGAGGTATGTGAGAATTCATTAGCGATGCGCCGCCGTCCACATCAATCAGCTGACCGGTAATCCAGCTCGCCTCGTCCGAACAGATCAGCGAGACCGCATTCCCGATATCAGCCGGGGTTCCCATCCGCCGCATTGGCGTCCAGCCTTCATGTTGCCAGCTTCGGATCGTGTCCTGGACGGCGACCGGCAGGCTGTTCACAACGCTATCTTCAACCCAGCCGGGGCTGATGGTGTTGACGGTTATTCGGCGGTGAGCTAAGGCTACTGCGAAATACCGCGCCAGCACCTCCATGGCGGCTTTAGCGGCGCCCATGGCAACCCACGGTTGCCAACTGCCATAACGTCCACCTGGTGCGTAGGAGATTGCGACGATGCGGCCGCCGTCCGGCATGAATTGCAACGCCTCACGAACCGCAACGAGAAAAGCCTTCGCTTGGGAATCGACAGCGGTGTCCCATTTGTCGAGGCCGAGTTCCATAGTTGGCTGGTAGAAGGTGGGGGCTTCGGTGCGCGCATTGCTGACAAGAATGTCGATTGCGCCGAACTTCTCGCCTACGTGTTGACACATGCGCCGCACCTCGTCCATGCGGCAGACGTCAGCTTGGACGATGAATCCGTCGGAGCCTAATTCGCGGACCTTCGCCAGGGTGGCGTTGGCTGCATCTTCATTCTGGTAGTAGTGAACGGCGATGCGGGCGCCTTGCTCGGCGAGCTTGAGGGCAATGCCCCGTCCGATTCCTCTCGAACTGCCCGTAATCAATACATGCTTCCCCTTTAGCGGCATAGGCAACCTCCGTAACGGGCGCGCATGTTAGGACGGAAATGGCTTCGGGTCAATAGGCGACCGAGGAGGTATCCGCGGTTTATCCAGCCATGATCCGCGGAACTGAGACAAGCAGTTCGCAATTTGGTTCTTCAGGATCGAGATGGGCGCCTGTAGTTGCGAACGTAGCTGGGGACGGTTGCGTCCACCGTCATCTTGGAATCGACTTCGGGCTCACCAGGTATCATGCGCAGGGGCAGCACACCGGCCCACATCGGAAGCGCGTAGTCTTCCTCGTCATCCTTGGGGCCGCCAGTGCGGATTTTGGCCGAGGCTTCCGTGATGGGTAGCTTCAAAACACTGGTCGCCTTGAGTTCCTGGTCCGTGGGTTGGCGCACGTCATCCCAACGCCCGGCAATGATGTTCTCCGAAATCGCACGGAGGGCGGTCAGCTTTTCTTCACGATCTTCGACGAGGGTCGCCGTTCCTAACACCACGACAGACCGGTAGTTCATGGAATGGTGGAAGGCGGACCGGGCCAGGACGAGACCGTCGAGCAGGGTCACGGTGACGCAGATCTCTATTCCTTTCTGGAGGTTGCGGAGCATGCGGCTAGCTGCCGAGCCATGGATATAGAGATGGTCGCCAAGCCGGCCGTAGCCGGTTGGGATGACAAACGGATGGCCTTCGCTGACGAAGCCGACGTGGCAGATGAAGGCCTCGTCCAAAATCTTGTTGATGATCTCGCGGTCATGCTTGCCACGTTCGGGCAGGCGCTTGAGAGTAGTACGCGGCGTTAGAAGTGACTCGGTCATGTTGTTCCCCTGATCCCTATTCCATTGAAACAGAGTCACTCGGAAAAATGCCACCCCTGCCGATATTTCCTCAGCGAGCGGGTGTAGGCTATGCGGGTCGCGGTTGCTCCCACCGCCTCTTTCCCGTCGCGCCACCCGCCCCTGGTTCGGTCCGCACAGAAATGACAAGGAGGTCTACCATGGCGCCGAAACCTGCCTCTGCGGCGAAGCTTCAGCCCGTCACATCTATTTTGACGTGGGCCGCAACTCACGGGACGCCGACTCCGCTCGGGGTCACGCGCATCCGTGAGCAGAGTGCCTATAACTTCGCCATCTACTCCAAGTATGCAACCAGAGTCACGCTACTGCTTTATTCCAGCGGCGACATCACTACGCCGTTACTCACATGCGATTTCAATCCTATTAGCAACCGTACCGGCCGGGTCTGGCATGCGCGACTGCCCGAGTCCGAAGTGAACCAGGCGACGTACTATGCGTACACGATCGACGGGCCCGCTTCTACGGGACGTCAGCACGAATGGCACGCGTTCAAGGCCGCAAAAATCCTGCTCGATCCATACGCCACGGCTGTGTACTTTCCGCCGACCTACGAGCGTACTGCCGCGCTCGGCAGTGGCAGCAATGCGGGGAAGGCGCCGCTCGGGATCTTACCCAATGCCGAGAGTGGGTTCGATTGGGGCGAAGATGCTCATCCACAGCACGAAGGGGATCTGGTGATTTATGAAATGCACGTGCGCGGCTTCACCCAAAATCCGAACTCGGGAGTTTCTGACAAGAGACGCGGCACCTTTGCGGGTGTGATCGAAAAAATTCCTTACCTGAAGGAACTCGGCGTTACGGCAGTCGAACTGATGCCGATATATGAGTTCGACGAAACTGAGCCCAACTATTGGGGATACCAGCCGATCAACTTCTTCTCCCCGCACCGGCGCTATGCGACAGCCAGCGGCAAGCAGATCGATGAGTTTCGCCAGATGGTCAAAGCGCTGCATTCCGCCGGGATCGAGGTGCTGCTGGATGTGGTTTACAACCACACCGGGGAAGGCAACGAGAACGGGCCTACATTCAGCCTGAAGGGGATCGATAACAGCACGTACTACATGGATTCCCCCGATCCGAACAATCCCTATCCTTACGTCGATTACACCGGGACGGGGAATACGCTGCACACCGCCAATGCCGCTGTCCGGCAACTGATTGTCGAGTCGCTGCGGTACTGGGCCCGCGACATGCATGTTGACGGGTTCCGTTTCGATTTAGCGTCGGTGTTCACGCATAACGACGACGGCAGCATGAACTTCGACGACCCCGCGATCTTTGGCGACATCGCCACCGATCCCGAGTTGTGCGGACGCCGCATGATTGCCGAACCTTGGGATGTGAGCGCATACGGCTACGCACTCGGGAAGAAGTTTCCAGGTAGCGCGTGGCGGCAGTGGAACGATAAATTCCGCAATACGCTCCGGCACTTCGTGAAGAGCGATTCCGGATTTGTTCCCGATCTGATGACGCGCCTGTACGGCAGTTCCGATGTATTCCCGGACACGCTGCCCGACAGTTGCCATCCGTTTCAAACGCTCAACTATGTGGCGTCGCACGATGGGCCGACGCTGTACGACTTGGTGGCGTACAACTCCAGCGAGGGCTGGAATTGCGGAGAGGAAGGCGACATCGGGATTTCAGCGGCGGTGATGGAACTGCGAAAACAGCAGGTGAAGAACTTCTGCACGCTGCTGATGCTGTCCAACGGCACGCCCATGTTTCGCATGGGAGACGAGATCCTGCAGACGCAGGACGGAAATTGGGACCCCTACAACGTTGACGATCCCACGACCTGGATGAACTGGGATCGGCAAGCCAGCCACCCGGATGTTTTCCGGTTCTTCTCGAAGATGATTGCGTTCCGGAAGGCGCATCCGTCGATAGCTCGCGATACGTTCTGGCGGGATGACGTCAAGTGGTACGGGGTTGCGAACGGTGTCGACATGTCCAACGATTCGCACACGCTGGCGTACTGCCTCCACGGCATCTCGCAGAACGATGACGACCTGTACGTCATGATCAACGCATATTGGGAGGCGCTGGACTTCACGATCCAGGAAGGCCTGCCCGAGCAGTGGAAAAGGGTCGTGGATACGAGTCTCGAGTACCCCAAAGACATCGTCGAGGCGACCGCTGCACTGCCTTTGACCTCATTGTTCTGTAAAGTCGCGCCGAGGTCGGTCGTGGTGCTAACGCGCGGTCGGACCTAGGGAGACTGGTTCTAGCAAGCTACTGGAGGGCGATCATGGGAACGGCAGCGAGGCCGGCCAGGATCCCGATCGCCCGCCATCGGCTGAAGTGCTCCTTCAGAATCAAGCGAGCGAGCAGAACGGTCACTGCGGGATAGAGAGAAGCCAAGACTACGGCGGCGTCAAAGCGTCCGGTCTGATCGGCGCGTATGAAGAACAGCGTGCCGGTGGAGTCCAGTGCGCCAGCGCATATTCCGAGCAGAGCGTCGCGCCAGCGAAGGGAATGTCTTCCTTTTCGTAGGGCGACAATAACTCCAACCGACAGAAATGAGCCGACGCGGGAAAAGGCTGCCGACCAGTCGGCCGAACTGGTGCCGGTCTGATTGATGCAGAGGAAGAAACCTGCAAAGCCCAATCCGGCGATGAATGCCAGCCAGAGCTTATCGTGGGCGGCGGCGGTGCCGTCGGGTCGAGCGATCAACCAGATGCCCACCCCGGCAGTTAGAAAACCGATGATCGGTACCGGTCCGGGCGCTCCCTGGGTCATAATCCCGAAGGCGGTGGGAATTCCGGCGGCCAGAATCGCGGCCAGAGGAGCCGCTAAACCCATCTTTCCGCTCGCTAACGCTCGGTAGAAGATCGCAAGAGCCGTACCACCCAAGGCTCCGGCGACAAAGGCCCAGGCCTGATTCGCGCGGCTTGGGATTGAAGCATGCCGCGCGATGGCTAAAGATGTCATCAAGACAAAGCCGCTCGCATGCGCTAAGAACGTGACGAGGAAGGCGTCGGAGCGCTTGGAAGCGCAACCCCCGGTGAAGTCGCTTGTGCCCCAGCAAAGGACTGCGACCATGCTGTAGGCAGCGGAAATGATCTGGGGCGACGATGTCATTGGGGAAATTGAGCTTAGCACGTGGGGGTCAGGGTTGACCTGAGGACCACCTCGGAGGTTCTTTCTGGGGGGTGCGAGCAACAGATCGCACAGCTTCGAATAGTACAAAGGCAACAAAGAGATAGGGCTGCGTGTCTAATTGTCAATGGAGTTCCGGTTTGTCGCTTTTCTGCAGCTCGGGCTCAAATCAGGCCAGCATGGCTCGAGATTACAAACGAAATTGATGGATGCACAGCGCGGAGTTGCTTGATGAAGTGGTTCGTGGCCGGGTTCCTGGTTGCGTGGATGGTGGCGGGAGTCCGTGCGCAAGATTATCGATCTCCATCAGGGTCGGAAGCGACTTACACGCTGAGCGGTACGGTCGTGAATGCCGCGAGCGGTGAGCCGGTGCGGCGCGCACTGGTGCAAATCTTCCTTGGGTCTGAACAGGCTGCATTGACCGATGGAGGCGGGCATTTCGAATTCACTGGACTGCCTGCCGGCCAGACAAGCGTGAGTGCACGTAAGCCGGGTTTCTTTAGCGATCAGGAGTTGGAACTTGGCCAATTCGAAATGCCATTGGCGCAAGTAGGACCGAATGCTCCGCCAGTTACGGTAAGACTGTTTCCGGAAGGAATCATTGCCGGCAGGATTGAGAGCCGCGACGGCGAACTCCTTCAGAACTTGCCCGTGCGGCTGATTCGCGAGCACGTAGCGAACGGGCGGCGAAGGTGGGAAGACGCGGGCAGCACAAATACGGATGATGACGGGCAGTTTCGTATCGGCAACCTGGTTCCGGGCGTGTACTACGTGATGGCGGGACCGAGCCCCGAATCATTGTGGCAGGGTGCACCCGGGACGAAAGGACGGGAGACGACTTATCCCGAGGTCTTCTACCCGGGCGTGCGTGACCTGAGTGCCGCGACTCCGATACAAGTCGCCCCGGGACAACAGGCAGAGGCCGACTTATCGCTTAACGCAGAGCCGGTCTTCAAGGTTTCAGGAGCCTTGGAAACCGGTGAGAACGCAGGCATGTCGCTGGAATTTCTGAACTCCTCGGGAGAAACGTTGCCGGTACCAACCGAGTACGGCCCGGAAGGGACATTCGAAGCGAAGGTAGTTGCCGGAACTTATGTCCTTAGGGCGAACGTGTTCGGGCAAGGTACGCCGATGAGTGGAACGGTGAATCTCACAGTCAACTCCGACTTGACGGGAGTCCGGATTCCGGTTGCGCCAGTGACGACCGTGCCGGTACGGACGACGTTCCAGAGGACCCAGCAGGGTGGGAGCAGAGAGCTTATTGCTCAACGGAGTCAGCAGGCGATAAACATCCGCCTGACAAAGGAAGGACCGGCATTCGGCAATAGTGACGAGTGGCTGTCAGTTGCGGGAACCAACGATCCCGCCGCGAACAGCCTTCGCGACCTTCCCCCGGGGAAGTATTCGATCGAGATTACGGCGCCCGGGCCACGATGGTACGTTCGGTCGGCACAGTGCGGGGGGACCGATCTGTTGCGCGACGAGTTGACGGTCGTACCGGGTGCTCGCTTGCCGGCGATCGAAATCGTTTTGCGCGATGATGCCGCACAACTGACTGGGACGGCGTTCGTTGGCGGACGGCCAGCCGAGGCCAGCATCATTGCAGTTCCCGATGGAGCACCGCGGTTGTCGCAAGTGACGCCGGCCGGTCCGGACGGCCGGTTCAGCATGGAAGGACTTGCTCCCGGCGATTACAGCGTGGTTGCTGTCAGCCGCTCGAGCGTTCTGGAATACGCAAATCCAGAAGCGGTGGCGTCGTATCTGTCGGCAGCGACCCGGGTGAGCCTTGTTCCCAATGGTCACGGAAACGTGCAAGTTAATGTGGTGGAGGTCGGGAAGTAGCGATGAGGGCCGTTCGCCATCTGTGGCCGCTGTTGCTGGTGTTGAGTGCGATCGCGCAGCAAGCACGGGCGCCACAATCGAATCAACTGTTTCGTATTGCTGGGGTGGTCGTCAACGCGGTTAGTGGGGAACCGCTCGCGCGAGCGAGTGTGCAGATCGGGCATTCCCAAACTCAGGCGCAATTGCAAACCGTGGTTACCGGGAAGGACGGGCGCTTTGTGTTTGAGGGGCTTACGCGTGGCAAGTATTGGCTGGCCGCCCAGCGACGCGGGTATCCTCGCCAGTCGTTCGAGCAACACGGGAATTTCTTCACGGCGATCGCGGTCGGTCCAAATCTGGATACGGAAAATCTCGCATTCCGCATTCGGCCTCACGCTTCGATTTCTGGAACGATTCTCGATGAAAGCGGCGACCCGGTGCGCAATGCCATTGTGATGCTCTTTCGCAGCGGCGTGGAAAGTGGACGTCGCGGCATCGTGATGCGCAATCAGAGCAACACTGATGATCGGGGTGTGTATCACTTCGGAAATCTAAACGAGGGAACGTACTACGTCGCGGTGACGGCAAGGCCATGGTACGCACAAAGCAGAGGGCTACTGGCGACGGCGATGACACGCAACGCGAAGAGTGAACCTGGCGCGGCGGGGTCAGCTGAACCAGCTCGAAAACTCAATCCCGCCCTCGACGTGGCTTATCCCATCACCTACTACTCGGGTGCGACTGATTCCAGCGAAGCCACCCCCATAGTGGTGAAGATGGGTGAACGCGCGACTGCGGACTTCACCCTGCTACCAGTACCCGCCGTGCACCTGATCGTCAAGGTTCCTGATGACCGGCCGAATGGCATGTCGAACAGCCAGATACCGGACAATCTCATGCTTTCACAGCGGGTGTTCGGCACGTATCAGACAAACGTTTTTGCCGAGGAGGCCAGGATCGGCAACGGGGAAGTAGAGATCAGCGGCATTCCTCCAGGGCGCTTTGATATGAAGTTGCAAACGTTCGGCAAGAGGCCGAGCACTCGAGAACAGGAAGTAGATGTCGCCGGAGATGCGGCGCTGGAGGCTCCCAAGCGTGATTCAAGCCCGGTCCTGATCAATGGCATCGTAACGCTGGAGGGACACGCTTTGCCACGGCCGGCGTTCATCAGGCTGTGGCGCCGCGGCAGCGGAGATCCGCTGAGCGCACAGGTTGCGAAAAGCGGAGAGTTTGAAATCCGGCAGGATCATGTCACGCCGGGCAAGTACGAGGTTGCGGTGTTTGGCATTTCCGGCGCCGCCATTCGTTCCGTCACCGCTGCCGGATCCCAGGTGCAGGGACAGAGTGTCGAGATTGCGAGCGGAGGGGCGATCCGGCTGAAAATTGATCTCGCACAGGGCTTAGGTGAAATTTCAGGGACTGCGATCCGCGGGGACAAAACGGTTTCGGGGGCGATGATCGTGCTGGTTCCCCAGGACTACGAAAACAACACAACCTTAATTCGTCGCGATCAAAGCGACAGCGATGGTACGTTCACACTGCGTTCCGTTTTACCCGGTAAATACACGGTACTGGCGCTCGAGAATGCATGGGACCTGGAGTGGCTGAACCCATCGGTGCTGAGTCCCTATATGTCCGCAGGTACGGCGGTGACCGTGGCACCCCATGGGAAATACGAGATCAAGGTGAGTGCGCAATAATTTCAGCGTAGCGATTCCAGCGTAGTAGCTGCCTATGCGCGGCAGTACAATGCGCCGAACTGATCTTTGCTCCTGAGAACGGATCGAACAGGATTGCGCTGATCGCAGCGAATCATCACTTGACGTCCCTTCCATTGATCCGCGTAGGTCCACGCGGTCTGCTCATCATAGAAGAGCCGGTGGGTATAGCCGGAAAACCGCTCGCCAGAAAGTTCGTATGAGTAGGCAAGTTCCGCATTGGCAAACTCGAGAATGAGTGCTCGTGTAAGGCACGTGCGTCGCACGGACACGTTGACAGTTTCAACCGTGGCCGGAATCAAGATCCACGTCTCGGCACGATAGGAAGCGAATGATCTCCAAAGGCCAGCGAAAGCAGCTTGAATCGCAAGAAATGGCAGGCGGGCGAGGCCAGCAAAGGTCGCGAATATCTCTTCAGCGGCTTGTTCATCGCCTATCATCGCGTTTGTCTTGCGGATTATGGCCCAAATTCCAGCCGGAGCATATGGTTAAATGCTCGGGAGATGCCAGTGCAAGTGCGGTCGTTTGCCAAGATCAATCTCGGCCTATGTATTGGACCGCGTCGTGAGGACGGTTTCCACGACTTGCGGACGGTGTATCAGACGATCGGATTGCACGATGTTATTCGGGTGAGCGCAGTCCGTGGCGCAGGGGTTGAGATTGAATGCAAGGACCCGCGCGTTCCCACGGATCAGGCGAATACATGCTACAAAGTTGCCGAGCGAGCGCTCGCCGCGTTGGAGGTAAAGAGCCGGATCGTCCTTGAGATTGAGAAGCGGTTGCCGGTTCAAGGCGGATTGGGTGGAGCGTCGGGGAACGGGGTCGCGACGCTGCTGGCGGTCGAGCGCGTCCTTAGAAAGCGCCTTCCCGAGGGCGAACGTTTGCGTATCGCCGCCGAAGTCGGGTCAGACCTCCCGCTGTTCCTGGTTGGGGGAACGGTTCTGGGCGTTGGGAGAGGAGAAGAGGTTTATCCCGCGCCGGACGTTCCATCGTGCCCCATCGTGATCGCAACACCACAGATCGGGGTCTCGACGCCGCAGGCATTCGCCGATTGGGATGAACGTGAGACGCGAACGGGCGAGGACGCCCGTTCCTCCGCATCCATCCGGACGGGCGGGGACCGTCGCTTCACAACTGCCGCTAAATTGACGGGTTCTACCCCGTCCGATAGAATGAATGAGTTCGGCCGCAGGCTTTCTTCGTGGCTGAGTGGTTCTTCCGGTGTCCCTGCCAGGAGCAGGGGCCGGGCCGAGACCCTGCTTCTCGACCTCGTCCATACCGGGATCGCGAACGACTTCGAGCAAGTCGTATTTCCTAAGC